>LNFM01000482.1_pt1 | contig 132797 bp, 122 predicted proteins | sample 596031 | NCBI WGS metagenome assembly LNFM01 (sample SAMN04254537, study PRJNA301005) | activated carbon metagenome | isolation source: dual media filters at the Ann Arbor, Michigan drinking water treatment plant | place: USA: Ann Arbor | reverse complement strand
CGGACGATTTCTTCCTCGATAATCTGAAGCGCCTCTGCGGCGCGGTCGTTGCGCGTCGAGGTCCCACCCATGAACATCCCGGAGTGATCGAGCGTCGCGAGGTATGAATATACCGAGTAGGCAAGCCCGCGCTTCTCCCGGACCTCGCGGTAAAGCCGCGAAGAAAACGAACCGCCGCCGAGCACATGGTTCAGCACGAATGCCGGCATGAAATCCGGATCTTTGCGCTTCAGTCCGATGCCACCGAAGGTAATCGTGGTCTGCGGGATATTGAGATCGACAACTTCCCGGCGGCCCAGCGATTGCGGCTTCACTTCCGGAATTACGGCAAGTTCGGCCTTGGCAGGCAGCTTCGCGAAGGCATGATCGATCAAGCGGGCAAGCTCCGCGCTTTCTATCGAGCCAACGACTGCGATCTTCAGGTTCGAGCGCGCCAGATTCTTCTTCGCATAATCGAACAGCATCGAACGCTCGATCCCGGAGATCGACTTCTCGTCGCCTTTGACCGCGCGGCCATAAGGATGGTTCGGAAATGCCTGCGCAAACCAGCGTAGCCCCGCCACCTCATCCGGGTTCGTGAGCGAGCGCTTATAGGCCGCGAGAATGCTCGCGCGAATGCGGTCGATCGCTTCCTGCTCGAACCGCGGCGTATTCAGCGACAGGCGCAGCAGTTCGAAGGCTTCGTCGCGATGTTCGCTCAACACCCGCACCGTGCCGCGGAAGGTATCGCGGTCGGCATTATAGCTCAGCGAAATCGCGCGGCGCTCGAGACGCTCCTGAAACTGCTTCGCGTTCAATTCGCCCGCGCCCTCGTCGAGCATCGCAGCAGTCATGTAAGCGAGGCCCGCGCGATCCGCTGGGTCCTGCGAGGCGCCGCCGTCGAAGGCAAAGTTGATCGAGAGGATCGGAAGCGTGTCGTCGCGCACAAACCAGACTTCGATGCCGGCCGGCGTCTTCAACCGTTCGATCTTGCCTACCTGCGCATCGGCAGCGCTTGACGCCGTGAACAAGGCGAGAGCCATCGCAATACCCTTCAAGAAACTATGGCGGAGGCTCGCCTGGCGAAGCGGCATCACGTGCGCTTCTCCGGCGAAGCCTGTTGCGGACGAAGCAGATAGCCGGTCACGGCGCGGCGCAGATCCAGCCAGTTTTTCGCGGCGGCCTGCACATCCGCCGGCGTTACCGAGCGGACCTTTGCGGGCCACTCTTTCACCGAACCGGCGGTGAGACCGGTGGTCAGCGCGGCACCATAAATGCGCGCGAGCGTGGTCTGATTGTCCTGCGAGAATATCGTTGACGCGATGATCCGGGTCTTCACGCGCTCGACCTCTTCGGCTTCGACGCCGTTTTTCGCGACTTTCTCGATGACTTCGTCGAGTGCGGCTTCCAGCGCTTCCAGCGTGGTGCCGGGACGCGGCGAGGCATAAACTCCGAAGCGCGTCGCGTCTAACGACGTGCCTTGATACCAGGAGCCTGCATTCGCAGCGATCCCCTTTTCGACGACCAATGCGCTATAAAGGCGGCTGGTCTGGCCGCCGCCAAGCACGTGCGAGAGTATTTCGAGTGCCTCCGCTTCGTTGCCGGTCGCGGTGCGATAAGACGGAACGAGGTAATAGCGCGACATCGAAGGCTGCTGCACGCGCTGATCGGTGAGCGAGATGCGGCGATGTGCGCGCGGTTCCGGCTCGACCGGACGGACACGCGGAGCGATATCGGCCACGCGCGGCACCTTGCCGTAGATTCTCTCGGCAAGTTCGCGCGCTTCCTTGTCGTCGATATCGCCCGCCAGAATAAGCACCGCGTTATTCGGCGTGTAGAAGCGTTTATAGAAATCGAGCGCATTCTCGCGGCTGAGCTGCCGGATTTCATGCATCCAGCCGATGATCGGCCGGCCATAGGGATGATTGACGTAGAGCGCGGCGCTGAGCGCTTCGGCGAGTTGCGCGCCGGGGTCGTTGTCAGTGCGTGTGCGGCGCTCTTCGATTACGACTTCGCGTTCGGGCAACACCACTTCGTCGGTCAGGCGAAGCCCGGTCATGCGATCGGCTTCAAAGGTCATCACCTGTTCGAGATTTTCCTTGGTCACGCGCTGGAAATAGGCGGTGTAGTCCTGCGAGGTGAAAGCGTTTTCCTGCCCGCCAATGGTGGCGACGACTTTCGAGAACTTTCCGGCCGGATTCTTTTCGGTGCCCTTGAACATCAGGTGTTCGAGGAAATGCGCGAGGCCCGATTTTCCCGGCGTCTCGTCGGCCGAGCCGATGCGGTACCAAACCATGTGGGTCACGACCGGCGTGCGGCGATCGGGGATCACCACCACTTCCATGCCATTGGCGAGTTTGAACTCGCTCACCTGCAAGCCTTGCGGCTGCGTCTTCGCGGTCCCGGGCAAGAGAACAGCCGCCGAACCGGCGGCCGCGCAAATCGCAATCGCGCTCATAACGACCCTTCGCACGTTTTGGGCTACTCCTTCATATCAGGCGCCGGAAGCGCCAGCCGCGTTTCGTATTCGCGAAACACGCCTTATTGGCGAGGGCCCGAATACTCCGGCATATTGGGATGCACGATTCTCGTATCGTCGCGTCCATTCTTGTCCTTCGACACCGTGCCGTAAGGCGCGTTCTTCGAAGGCGTCAGATACCCGGATGGCGGTTGCGTCAAAGTCTGACGCTCAGGCTCGCCGGTAAATTCAACCGGCTTCTCTTTCTCTCTGCCGATCATGGGAAGCATTTTCGTTAGCGTGGGAACGCCAAGCTGCTGAATTGTCGACTGCGCCTCGTTCGCGGTCGCGTCGGTTCCTGAGCCCTGCTTGTCTCTGCCTTTCACGGCAGCCAGTTCCGCCGGCGTCAACGTGCGGCCGCTGTAGGTCGGATCGTCTTCGGCGCGCGAGAACATTTTCTTGGGGTTCTTTTTCCGCTTTTGCGCGGCCTTTACTTCCGGATCGAGCGGGAAGTCGGGATTACGCTGACGCGCGGTGTAGGGCTCGACCGGCGGAGGCAGCGTCAGCGCGGTTTGCGGCGGACGCTGGTTATCGGGAGCCGCGGTAATGTTCTGCGCCGGCGGCGCGTTGAAGTCCCAAGGATTTTGCTGCGTGGTGTTCGCGTTCGGCGGCAGTGATGGCGCGACCGGCTGTACGTAAGGCGAGATCGGCGGTACCACGAGCGGCGGGCGCTCCTGATAGTCGATCTGCGGCCCGGGTAGTTGCAGGAGGCCGACAGAGCCCAGCAGCTTGCTCATGAAATTAGGTTCGTTCTCGTCGTCGTCCTCGGCAAAGGACGGCTGCACGGCGGCAAACATCGCCGCCATCGCAAACGCGAAGATGGCGAGACTCGTGAGATAGCGCCGCAGCGACATTGGCTAGCCTCTGATACTCAACAGGACGGGACCCAAAGGCTGGGCCCGAAGGCCCGCTCAAATCCCGCGCTTTGGCGGCGATTTCAAGGCGTTAGGCCTTAACGCATCGTACAGGAGACCCACCACCCCGGCAACGATGGCTGCATCCGCAAGGTTAAATACGTACCAGCGGAACCCGAAGGCATGGAGCGCGACAAAATCCACCACCGCGCCCTGAATAGCCCGATCCAGGGCATTTCCGAGGGCTCCCCCGATCAGAAGCCCAAGTGCCGCCGCCACTACAGGCGAGGCCGCCCGGCGCAACCAGAAGAAGAACAGGACCGATGCCGCGATCTTGATCGAGAACAGGACCCATCGGCCGAGTTCCCCGTCCTGTGGAAAAAGCCCGTAGGAAATGCCCCGGTTCATCGCGAGCACGAAATCCGCGAAGGGCGCGACATAAATCTTACCGCGAGTCGCGAGATCGAGACCGTAGAGCACAGCGTATTTCGTGATCTGGTCGAGTACGAAAACGGCGGCTGCGATTGCGATACCAAAACCGAAATAAGGCCCGTTGTTTTCAAGCCATGCGTAGGCTTCGGGCAACCGCCGTTCGCGCGCCGCTGCAACGCGCGGACGGGAGCGTTTCTTCACGCGCTTTTTCGCGCGCGGTTTTTTACCCGGCTGCTTTGCGCGCGGCATGATATTCGCGAAGCGCGTCCGCATCGCGCGGGGTTACGTCCGGATGTTCCTTGTCGCTGCCGACAAGCTTCGAAATCTTCCACGATCTCGCGCACTTCGTGCCTTCGGCGCGCACGGGCACGACGGCAACGCCCGGCACTTCCGGCATACGGAATGCATCGCTCGCGCCCTCGCCTGCCTCCACCTTCGCATCCGAGGTAATGCAGACTTCCGCCATGTCGATGCCCTTGCAGGCCTCGAACAATTCCTTGTCAGCAATAAAGATGTGCGGCGCCGCTTCGAGCGAAGAACCGATGCGCTTCTGCGCACGCTCGATCTCTAACGCGCCGGTGACGGCACGACGTACTGTGCGGATTTTTTTCCACTTCTCGGCAAGTGCCTCGTTCTTCCAGTTCACTGGCACTTCCGGGAAGGTTTCGTTGTGCACGGAGCCGTTCTCGCTCGGGAAGCGCGAGAGCCAGACTTCTTCCGCGGTGAAGCACAGGATCGGCGCGATCCATGTCGTGAGACAGTTGAAGGTGTGGTCGAGCACAGTGAGGCAGCTCTTGCGTGTGACCGACGAAATCGGATCGCAGTAAAGCGCGTCCTTGCGGATGTCGAAGTAAAATGCCGACAAATCGACCGTCATGAACTGCACGAGCGTTGCAAACACGCGCTTGTAATCGAACTCGGCGTAGGACTTGCGGATGACCGCATCCATCTCGGCAAGGCGATGAAGCATGAGCTTTTCAAGCTCAGGCATCTTCTCGAAGGCCACGCGGTCGGCCTCCGTGAACGGATGCAACGAGCCGAGAATCCAGCGCAGCGTATTCCTGAGCTTGCGGTAGGTATCGACGGTGGTCTTCAGAATCTCCGGGCCGATTCGCTGGTCGTCGGAATAGTCCGTTGCCGCGACCCACATACGCAGAATATCCGCGCCGCTTTCCTTGATGACCTTCTGCGGCTCGACGGTGTTGCCGAGCGACTTCGACATCTTGCGGCCGTGCTCGTCCAGCGTGAAGCCGTGGGTCAGCACCACGTCATACGGCGGTCGGCCTCGCGTGCCGCAACTCTCCAGCAAAGACGAGTGGAACCAGCCGCGATGCTGGTCCGAGCCTTCGAGATACATCACCGTGTCTTTGCCGCCGTCGCGCTTGCGCGAAATGCCCGCGAGCGACGGAAAGTGTTTCGGGTCTTCCAGCGTGAAGGCGTGCGTCGAGCCGGAGTCGAACCAGACGTCGAGAATGTCGTTCACTTTTTCAAACTTCGCAGGCTCGAAATCGGGTTTGAGGAAACGCGCGCCGTCTTTATCCGCGAACCATGCGTCCGCGCCTTCCTTTTTGAAGGCGTCAGTGATGCGCTTGTTCACGCGCTCGTCCTGTAACGTTTCGCCGGTGTCTTTATTTACGAAGACCGCGATCGGCACGCCCCAGGCGCGCTGGCGCGAGATCACCCAGTCCGGGCGGTTCTCGATCATGCCGTTGATGCGGTTCTCGCCCGCGGCCGGCACCCACTTCACGTCCTTGATGCCTTGCATCGCTAGGCCGCGCAGCGTCGCGTTGAACGCAGGGATTTTCTTGTCCATCGCAATGAACCACTGCGGCGTGTTGCGATAGATCACCGGTTTCTTCGAGCGCCACGAATGCGGGTATTGATGCTTGAGGCGCGAGCGCGCGATCAACGCATTTGATTCCGAGAGCGCCTTGATGACGGCGTCGTTCGCGTCACCTTTATTTCCCTTGTCGTCGATGACGCGCTTGCCTTCGAAGCCGGGCGCTTCTTTGGTGAAGCGGCCGTCGGCGTCTACAGTGAACGGGATATGCGTGTCGATCTTGCGTTCGGCGAGCATCTTTCCGCTTGCCATCCAGATCTCGAAGTCGTCACGGCCATGGCCCGGCGCGGTGTGTACGAAGCCGGTGCCGTCTTCGTCGGTGACATGATCGCCGTCGAGTAGCGGGACTTTGAACCCGTAACCAGAATTATGAAGCGGATGCTTGCAGTAAATCGGAAAAAGCTTGTTCGGCACTAGGTCGAACAATTTCTTGAACGCCGTCACCTTTGCAGACTTCATAACGTTGTCCGCAAGTTTCTCGGCAAGTATCAATCTTTCGCCAACTTTCGCCCAGTTTCCTTCAGGCGCTTCTGTAACTTCATAAAGTGCGTAATTGATCTTTTTTGAATAGCTGATCGCGCGGTTACCGGGGATCGTCCAAGGAGTTGTTGTCCAGATAACAACGGATGCGCCGAGTAACTTTCCTGCTTCAGTTTCTGAACTTGCGCCATCCCACATCCAAGTAACAGGAAACTTCACCCAGATCGTATCGCTCGTAAATTCCTCGTACTCGACTTCCGCTTCCGCGAGCGCGGTCTTCTCCACCACCGACCACATCACCGGCTTCGAGCCGCGATAGAGCGTGCCGTTCGATGCGAACTTCATCAGCTCGCGCGCAATCGTCGCCTCCGCCTCGAAGCTCATCGTGGTGTAGGGATGCTTCCAGTCGCCTTCGATGCCGAGGCGCTTGAATTCCTCGCGCTGCACTTCTATCCAGTGTTGCGCGAAATCGCGGCACTGCTTGCGGAATTCGTTGATCTCGACCTGGTCTTTATCCTGACCCTTGGCGCGATACTGCTCCTCGATCTTCCATTCGATCGGCAACCCGTGACAGTCCCAGCCCGGCACGTAATTGGAATCGTAGCCGAGCATCTGGTGCGTGCGCGTCACCAGATCCTTCAGGATTTTATTGAGCGCATGGCCGATATGGATGTTGCCGTTCGCATAAGGCGGACCGTCGTGCAGCACGAACTTGTCGCGGCCCTTCGCGGTCTTGCGCATCAGCCCGTAGAGATCGATCTGCTGCCAGCGCGCCAAAATCTCCGGCTCCTTCTGGGGCAGCCCGGCGCGCATCGGAAAATCGGTCTGGGGCAGGAACAGCGTCTCCGAATAATCGGGGCCGTCCTTCTTCTCTTTGGCCATCGTTTCTCGAGAATCTCTTGAATGTGGGCCGCCTTCTAGCAGCCGGAGTCAGGCGTTTCCAGCCTGACGGAGGATCGCCCTCGCCTGCTCGCTGTCGCGGTTCATCTGCGCAATCAGCGCATCCAGACTCTCGAATTTCGCCTCGTCCCGGATGAAGCCTGCGAACTCGACGGTCATCTCCTGCCCGTAGAGATCGCCCGAGAAATCGAACAGGAAGGTTTCCAAGAGCGGCGCGCCGTTATCGAATTGCGGGCGGCGGCCATAGCTCGCGACCGCATCAAAACTTTTGCCGCCGGCATGAGCGCGCACGGCATAGATCGCGTGCTTCAATTGGCAGGGCGGATCGAGCCGGATATTCGCGGTCGGAAAACCGAGTTCGCGTCCGCGCTTCTCGCCGTGGATCACTTCGCCGCTCACGAACCACGAATGACCGAGCAGATCGTTTGCGCGGGCAATGTCCCCCGCGCTCAAGGCGTCGCGAATCTTGCCCGAGGAGACCGGCGCACCGTTATCGTTCAGCGGCGAGACGATCTCGACCGTGAAACCATGACGATTGCCGGCGTCGATCAGAAATTCCGGCGTGCCCTGCCGTTTCGCGCCAAAATGAAAATCGTGACCGACCGCGACACCCGCGATGCCGAGCCAGCCCACGAGAACCTTCGTCACGAACTCTTCTGCGGAGAGCGAAGCAAGCTCCCTGTTGAACTGCATCACGACAGCGCCGTCGAGATTGTTCGCGGCGAACAAACGCAGCTTCGCGCTCTCGTTCGTCAGGCGAAACACCGGTGCATCCGGCTTGAAGAAAGTCCTTGGGTGCGGCTCGAAGGTCAGCGCGAGCGCGGGCGAGCGGTTGGTCTTCATATGCGCCTGCGCGCGGGCCGTTTCGATCACCGCGCGGTGGCCGCGATGCACACCGTCGAAATTTCCGATCGCGACAAAGCTCCGCTTCAGCGCGGACGGCACTGCTGCGCCGTCGCGAATGACCGGAAAGCCTGCTGGCAAGTTCGGCGGAACGCTCATGTCAGAACTGGAAATAGATGAAAGGCGGCGCTTGGCCAACCTGCTGGAGTGCTGCGGTCAAAATGAGCAGGCCGCCCGAGACCCCCCACGTGGCACCGCGCGCAAAGGCTTGCCGTTCGAATAGCGGAATTGCCTCCGGCAGCGGCTTCATGCGGCTCAGGAGAACCGCAGCCACGGTCGCGAGCGCATAGGCCGCGAGGATTACCCAAAGCGCGGCATCAGCCGAGCCACCAACAAAGAATTTGTCCGTGTCAAACTGATAGAGCTTGCGGATGCAGCTGTTGATGTCGGCGAGCGAGTTCAAGCGGAAGAAAATCCACGCAAAGCATACGGCATGAAACGTGAGCGCGATACACGCTACGGTCCATAGCTGTGCCGGCAAACCTTTCAGCTTCTCAAACCGCGCGTGCAGCGAGGTCTTTGCCCAAAGATAATTGATGCAGAGGAAGATGCCGTGCAGCCCGCCCCAGATCATGAAGCTCCAGCTCGCACCGTGCCATAGGCCGCCGAGCAGCATCGTTACCATGAGTGCGGCAAGCGTGCGGCTCACGCCGTACTTCGAGCCGCCGAGCGGGATATAGAGATAGTCACGCAGGAAACGCGACAGCGTCATATGCCAGCGGCGCCAGAAATCCTGTACCGAGGTCGCGAGATAAGGCCAGTTGAAATTGTCCGGCCAGCGGAAGCCGAACCAGAGACCGAGGCCGCGCGCGATGTCCGTATAACCTGAGAAATCGAAATAGATCTGCAGCGCGTAAAGATAGACATAAGGCAGCGCCCACACGCCGGCGGTACTCGCACCGGAAACGTCGGCGAAGAACGGATCGATTGCAATGGCAATCGAATCCGCAAGCACCAGCTTCTTGAAAAATCCGCGCGCAATCAGGAAAGTGCCTTCGAGCGGCGCTTCGGGTTTCGACGGCAACTCGCCGGGGCGGAGGTGCGAAAGAAATTCCTTCGCACGCAAAATCGGCCCTGCCACCAGATGCGGGAAGAATGTCGTGAAGAGGCTGAAGCGGATGAGGTTCGGTTCGGCTTTCACCACGCCGCGATAGACATCGACCATGTAGGCGATGCCGGAGAACCCGTAGAACGAGATCCCCATCGGAATGAACCAGCCGTCGATGGCCTCGGTGCCGGGGATTTTCCATCCGGTGAGCGAATTGATGGTGACGATCAGAAGCGGCGTGTATTTCCATGCCGCTAACACGCCGAGATTAAAAGTAATGCCCGCGATCAGCGCTAGTTTCTTTTGGCTCACGTTTTTCGCGCGCTCGATGGCGAGCGCCGCCGCCCAGTCCGCCAAACAATAAGCGCCGATCAGAAGAATCAGCCACCAGCGGTGATAGCCATAGAATAAAAGGCTCATCACCAGCATCGCCGCGATCTTCAATTCGTAGCGGCCGCGCGTGAAGTGCCACAGCGCGAGGAAGATCAGCAGGAAGTAGATGAACTCCCTATCGACGAAACTCATTGTTTGCGCTCGCTGTTCAATGCGCCGCGCTTTGCGAGTTGCTCGACGTGCTCGCGCAATCCTCTCGCGACGAGGCCGTAACCCAGATCGGTATAGTGCCAGTCGGGCACGAACAGCGCCCAACGGTCGGGCTGCGCGCGCAGCATTTCAAGCGGATCGTACATATCGATGCCCGCTTCCTTTGCGATCGTGGCAAAAGTTTTCTGCATCACATTGTTCGAACCGTCATAGAGCACCTGGCGGCGATCCGGCAGCACGACGACGGTAACCGCCACTCCCTTTTCGCGCGAGAGCTTGCCGAGCTCGCCCAGCATCACGCGAAAATCGTTCTGCACCGTCTCCGGCACATTTTCCGTAATCGTCGAGAGACGGAAATTCGGCAACGCATTGTGCCGCCGCGCGCGCACCCAGCCGATCAACGCAAGCCTGCTGTGATCCACCACCCAGTCAAACGGACGCGGCGGCTTGCGGACCGAGTAAACGATCTTGCCGTTGGCGTTGATGTTGAAATACGAGAGCGGCGTTTCGGTGTAGCGCGCGATTTCGAGCGGGATCAGCACGAAGACAAGACGTTCGGTTTTGATGCCGTAATCGACGATCATGCGCGCCAGTTGCACGCGCATATTCAGGCGGTCGTTGATCTCGCGGAAGAAAAGAATGCGATGCGAAGGCATCGATTTCGCAGCCGCGTCGTAAATGCCCCAGCCGAACGAAACGCCGAAGAAAACCCAGGTCGGCTTGTCGGAAGTCTTGGGGGTTTGCGTGAGCTTCGGAGTTTCCGCCGGCTCATAGAGTTCGGGCGACCGATAAGCCATCCGCAAAATGGGATCGCTTCGATACGCCCCCTTGAGCGAAGGATCGCCGTCGAGAAACGGCCGGATGTTCTGCGGCGGACGAATGTGCAGATAGGCCTCGCCGAGCGCGAGCGGCAAAACGAGCCCCGCGATTACGCCAGCGGCAACTAACCAGCCTGTGCGCTTCGCGATCCGATCGTTCATTGGGGAAAGGTCTTGTTACCGGGGGTGTACCGGTTAAACCCGCCTCAACGGAAGCGAGTCAAGCAAACGCGCGAGTGCGAGAGCTCAGGCCTGCGGCGGGATGGGCTTGCGCGGGACCGATACGGTGGCCTGCCCGTCGAGCACCCGCTGGCCGTCCACCTTGGCCTCGCAATAGAGCACTACGCGGCGGCCCTTCTCGACCAGTTCGACCACCTCGGCGCTAACGGTCACAACGTCGCCGATCTTCACGGGACCGTGGAATTCGATGGTCTGGGAGATATAGACCGCGCCTGGCCCTGGCAGCTTGGTGCCAAGGATCGCGGAGATCAGGCTCGCCGTATAAAGGCCGTGGGCGATGCGCTGGCCGAATACGGTCTTCTGGGCATAGAGGTCGGACAGGTGGACCGGATTATGGTCCCCGGTGAGCTCGGCGAAGCCCACGATGTCCTCATCCATCACGGTCCGCATGATGCTTTCGCGCATACCGACCTTGATGTCCTCGAAATAGAGCGGCTGAAATGCCGTCACATCCAACATCTTGTTCAAACCCAGACCCCGCCAAACCGTTGCACCGGGCCGTCTTTTGGCAAGGCACAATCAGATCCCGCACTGCAATAACCCATGGAGGGGAAAAAGGGAATTAACCCGATGGCAAGCCCCCTTTGGTACCCCAGTGAGGCAAATAGGCCGCTAGGACGGCGGCCGGGGACTATTCGCGGAGCGCAAACTATGGCCACCGATACTGGTATGCCGATCCTCGTCGTGGACGACTACAAGACGATGATCCGGATCATTCGAAACCTCCTGAAGCAGCTTGGCTTCGAGGACGTGGATGAGGCCGCGGACGGCAAGGAAGCGCTCGGCAAGCTGAAAGAGAAGAAATACGGCCTCGTGATCTCCGATTGGAACATGGAGCCGATGACTGGCTACGAGTTGCTGCGCGAAGTGCGCGCCGACCCCGATCTCGCGAAGACGCCGTTCATCATGGTGACCGCGGAATCGAAGACCGAGAACGTCGTCGCCGCCAAGAAGGCCGGCGTGAACAACTACATCGTCAAGCCGTTCAACGCCGCCACGCTCAAGAACAAGATCGACTCGGTCTTCACCCCGGCGGCCTAAGCAGAATAAAAAAAGAAGGCGTCGCGTAGCGTACCCATGGGCATTCCGGAAAATACCGAGTTGGAGAACGAACTCCGTAAAATCGCGGACTACATCGTCACGCTCCGGCGCGAGATTTCTGTGCTTCAGGCAAACGAAATTCATATGCGGAAGATTCCGGCCGCCGGTCAGGAACTCGCCGCCGTCGTGAGTTCGACCGAAGGCGCCACCAACGAGATCATGGCAATTGCCGAAGCGGTGCTTTCGGCCGACGCCAGCGACCCGGTGGCGTACAAGGCGCTCGTCGACAAGGAAATGATGGCGCTATTCGAGAGCTGCGCGTTTCAGGACCTTACCGGGCAGCGCATTTCGCGCGTCGTGAAGACGCTGGAACACATCGAAGCGCGCGTCTCACGCTTTGCGAACTACACCGGCGTCGAAGACCAGCCGGGTCACGCGAATGAACAGGAAGCGGATGCCGCCGCACGGCGCGAGAAACTGCTCCTGCATGGCCCGTCGATCGCGGACGACGGCAATACCCAGCCGATGATCGACCGTCTGCTCGCAGCGCTCAAAAGCCAATAATTACCACTTCAAGAGGTGCATCATGCCGACAGGCCAGGCCGCCTGTTCGGCGAAGATTTCGCCTGCGCGATTTTTCTCTTCGGAGAAATCCTCGGCGTGGATGCCGCCCGTGATGAAGAGGCAATCGATGCCTTGCAGCGCGGCACCCTTCAGGTCGGTGCGCGCGCCGTCGCCGATCGCTAGCATCTCTTCTTTCCTGATGTTCTCGCCACGCATCTTTTCGGCGACCGCAACGACCTGATCGTAGATCGGCGCATATGGCTTGCCGGCGTAAATCGCCTTGCCGCCCATCTGTTCGTAGAGCTGCGCGAGCGCGCCCGCGCAAACGATCAACTTGTCGCCGCGCTCGACCACGAGATCTGGATTGGCACAGAGCATCAATACATCTCGTTTGATCAACTTCTCGAACATTGCACGGTAGTCTTCGGCGACTTCGACTTCGTCGTTGAATGGCCCGGTGACGACGGCGATGTCGCATTCGCCCTCTCCGACCAGCTTGTTTGGCAGGCCGTCGTAATTCGGGAGATCCCGTGCCGGGCCGAGATGAAAGAGTTTTGCCTCCGGGCGGGATTCGAGTTCGGTGCGCGCAACATCGCCGGAAGCGACGATGGTGTCGTAGCAATCCGCCGGCACGCCCCATTTCGCAATCTGCTTTGCAACCACGACGCCGGGACGCGGCGCATTGGAAATAAGAATGACCGTCGCTCCGTTTGCCCGCGCGGTCTTCAACGCCTCGCAAGCGGCGGGATAAGCGGCGACGCCGTTATGCACGACGCCCCAGACATCGCTGAGCAAGAGCTTGTAGTTCGGCGCAATGATGCCAAAGCCGCCGAGAACGGGCGGCAGTGCTGAAGAAATGTCAGGCGAATTGTTTTTCATGGCGCGCGGAAGTCGCACGAATGTGCGGTGCGCGCAAGAAGGCCCTTATTCCGGCAAATGATTTCAGGCGCGGCGAACGGTCCGCGCGGCGAGTTTGGAAATGTCGTTCTGCCGCGAAACCGTTTCCACAGGCTTCATTTCCGGCGCGGGGAATTCCGTAACTTCGGCCTTCAGAAGGTCCGAGCGGATCGGACGCGGCGGCGAGAACAGGGTGCCCTGCCCGAAGCCGAGATTGTAATCCAGAAGATCGACAGCCGTGGCCTCGTTCTCGACCTTCTCCGCGATCAGATCGATGCCGTAACGGCCAAGCAGATCGACGAGGTCGGCGGGGTGCACCTGCGCGCCGGTCTGCGGCACGCGGCCGAGCAGAAGCTCCGCGGAGATTTTCAGGTAGCGCACGCCGCGCTCCGCCATCGCCTGCGGGTCGATATGAAGGTCGCTGACATGATCGATCGCGAAGCGAAAACCGTGCTCGCGAAGCTGATGCAGACTTTCGCGATGAACCGCATTCGGCGAGCGGAAATCGCTCTGCGCGATCTCGACGAACAGCGAAGGCGCGATCGACTTGTTTTCGTCGAGCGCATCCATGATGGCAGTCATAGCCGCGCGATCCGAAAGCGTCTCGGGAGCGAGGTTAAAGAAGATGCCGACGTCGCGGGATTTTGCCGCGAGCCGCCGGAAAACCTGTAGCGAGGAATTCACGAGGTTTTCGTCGAGCGGCAGCACCGCGCTGCTCCTCCGAGCGGCCCCGATGAAATGCTTCGCCTCGATCAATTTCCCTTCCGGAAGCCGCAGCCGCGACACCGCTTCATAGAAACGTACCTTGCGCTGGGGCAGCGTCACGATCGGCTGAAGATGAACGTCGATGCGTTCGTTCTCCAGCGCATCGCGAATGAGAACCGCGACCTCGTTATCCTTGAGTTGACCGAGCGGATTGACGGCGGGCGGCGGCGCCGGTGTTGCGGACGGTACCGTACCCGTTGCGACAGCGGGCGAGTTGCCGAAAATCTGCTTTTGCGCGAGCAGGCTATCGTGTTCGCTCACGGTCTTCGCGAGGTCTTCGACCAGTGTCGCGAGATCACCGATTTCCTTGGTAATCGGATCGGTGTGTGATTTCAATTCCTGCGCGGGCGCGGTCTCGACCTTGTCGATCCGGATGTTCAGATCGGAAACCTGCCGCGCGATTTCGGCACAGGCGCGGGCCAAGCTTTCGATGCGCTCGTTCGTCTCGGCACGGTCGCGGGCGCGGGCGGAAACCGATTCCACCGCCAGCAGGCCGAACAGAAGCGCAAGTGCGCAGAAGGCGGCCTCGACCGCGCTGATGCCGGCCGCGTAATGCAAAGCGGCCCCCGCAGACGCTGCAATCAGCGTCATGCAGAACGCAATGAAGTAAAAGCCTTTGCCGAGCATACGCTGCTAGGAGCCCGCCACTCCTGCTAGATCGGGAGACCGTTCCCCCGAATCTCCTAGCGAATCATAGGCGAAGGGCGACTCCCAAGGAAGCGCGGCCTATTGAATCGCTGCCCTAAACTGGAAAATGGCCGCAATCGCGTTACATTTGGCTCACGGGCGACGGCACGACCGCAAGGAAGAACGATATGACCACCTTGATCCTCAACCGCCGCAAGCTTCTCGTTGCCGGCGGCTCCGTTTTGGCGATGGGCGCCTCCGGGCTGTTGCTGCCCGCTACTGCGCAGGGCTTGGCTCCGACCGAGTCGATGCCGGGCGGAGCCAACAATTACCGCGCCCACAAGGGGGCGCCGATCGTGGAGCGCATCGGCAAAGGCGGATTCGTGATGTCGGGCACCGTGCGCCGCGCCGGCGACGGGATGCCGTTGCCCAAACAGCGTATCCAGATCTGGGCACATACGGTCGAAGGGCAGGAGCACGAGCCGCAAAGTCATGGCGCCACCCTCACCGACAAGAACGGTGCGTTCCGTCTCGAGATACCGCAGATCATTCCGATCTTTGGCCAGCCGCACGGTCACCTCGCCTATGACAGCGGCGAATTCAAAACCGTGTTTCTGCGTCCCTTCATGCGGAGCGCGAAGGACACCAGCCTGGAAGCGCATTTTGTCCTGCAGCCGGCCTGACCACGATAGTGAACGAAGAGATGGGGCTGGCCCGTAGCGCATTGATCTGGGCCGTGCTCGCAGCCGCGATCGGGGTGCCTGTCCTGCTCGCGGCGACAAGCCCGTATCTCCAATGGCGCGATGCAATCTATATCGCGGCCTGTTTTGCCGGAATCGTCGGCTTAAGTCTTCTGCTCGTGCAGCCGTTATTGATCGCAGGACTACTGCCGGGGCTGCCGGCTTTTCGCGCGCGTCGCGTGCATCACTGGGTCGGCGGTGCGCTTGTCGTCGCGATCATCGTCCATGTCGCGGGGCTTTGGATCACCAGTCCGCCGGATATGCTGGACGCGCTTCTGTTCCGCTCGCCGACATTGTTCTCGCCCTTCGGAGTCGTCGCGATGTGGGCGATCTTCGCCACAGCAACGCTCGCTCTAGTCCGCCGCCGCCTTGGACTGCAAACGTGGCGTTTCACGCATCTATCGCTGGCGGCGGTAATTGTTGGAGGCAGCGTCATCCACGGAATGCTGATCGAGGGCACGATGGAGACGATGTCGAAGGCAGCACTTTGCGCGCTCGTGATCGCCGCGACCATCAAGGTCATGGCTGACCTTTGGCCGCGGAAGAAGCGCGCACAGCGGCCTACTGAATCGCCTTGATGACCTTGCCGAGCTTCTCGAAAATCTCGCCAATCTGGGCTTCCGAGACGATCAGCGGCGGCGACACACAAAGCGTATCGCCCGCAGCCCGGATCATCATGCCGAGGTCGTGGAAGGAGTGTTCGAGCGACTCGAAGCCGCGTTTGCCGGGAGTGTCCTTGCGGGGTGCGAGGTCGATCCCACAGGTAAGGCCGACACAACGAATGTCGAGCACGCCCGGCAGGCCCTTCAGCGACATCGCGGTGTCGCACCAGAGCGGCTCGAGCTTCTTCGCGCGATTGAAGAGGTCTTCCTGCTTGTAGAGATCAAGGGTCGCGATACCTGCCGCCACCGCGAGCGGATGCGCAGAGTATGTGTAGCCGTGAAACAGCTCGATCACGTGCTCGGGGCCTTTCATGAAGGCGTCGTAGATTCCCTTGCGCGCGACCACGCCGCCCATCGGGACCGAACCGGCGGTGATGCCCTTCGCAAATGTCATCAAATCCGGCACGACGCCATAGCGCTCGGCGGCGAATGCGTGACCTAAGCGGCCGAAGCCGGTAATGACTTCGTCGAAGATCAGAAGAATGCCGTGCTTGTCGCAGATTTCGCGGAGCCGCTTCAGATAGCCTTTCGGTGCGGGCAGCACGCCGGTCGAGCCTGACATCGGCTCGACGATAACGGCGGCAATGGTCGATGCGTCATGGAGCGCGACTAGTTTTTCGAGTTCGTCGGCTAACTCCGCGCCCCATTCCGGTTCGCCCTTCGAGAACGCCTGCTTGTCTCTATTGTATGTCGCAGGAAGATGATCGACGCCTGCAAGCGCGTTGCCGAACTGTTTCCGGTTCGCAACCATGCCGCCGACGGAAATGCCGCCGAAGCCGACGCCATGATAGCCGCGCTCGCGGCCGATCAGCCGCGTGCGTCCGGCATTGCCGGAGACATTTTGATAGGCGAGCGCGATTTTGAGCGCGGTATCGACCGCCTCTGAACCTGAATTGCAGAAGAATACATGGTCGAGATCGCCGGGCGCCAGCTCCGCGATACGTGTCGCCAGCGTGAATGCCTGCGGATGCGAAAACTGGAAGCTCGGCGCAAAATCCATTTCGCCTGCCTGCTTGCGGATGGCCTCGACGATCGGCGCGCGGTTATGGCCCGGATTGATGCACCAGAGACCGGCCGCTGCATCCAGCACCTTGTGACCATTCGCCGCCGTGTAGTGCATATCCTTCGCAGCCGTGACTAAGCGCGGACGCTTCTTGAAGGCGCGGTTCGCGGTGAAGGGAATCCAGAAGGCTTCGAGGTCGTTCGGCGCGTGTTTGGCGTCGATATCGTAGGCATAGGCCATGGGCTTGCTCCTTGAGCAGGCACTTTATGTCATTCCGAGGCGCGAGCGTAAGCGAGCGAGCCCGGAATCCAGGGCGACTCGCGAAAACCCTTCTGTACAGCCCTGGATTCCGGATCGCGCGAAGGCGCGCGTCCGGAATGACAAGTAATGACAAGGGTTTGTTTACCCTGTTTTGGCACTGTGAAGGCCTTAGAAATAGGGCGCTTCGGCTACCGGCGCCTGTAACCAGTCCGCGTCGAGGGGTCGCCCGGTAATGGTAAGGAAAGACGGCTCGCAAGAGCCTAATTGCGTAAGCGTTGCGTCAGTCACCGCCCGCATTCTCGTCATCGATCACGATCCGGCCATGCGCCGCCTGCTGATGAAAGCGCTGGCGAGCATCTTGCCGTTGCCGCTCGAGATTTCAGAAGCCGAACGCGCCGAAGACGGCATCGCAGCCGCGCAAAAGATTTCATTCTCGTCGGCGGTCGTCTCATTCGACCGCCGCGCGCTCTCCGCCAATATGGAAATGGTGGCGAGCCTTCGCGAAGCCGGTATCCACGGGCCGATCATTGCGACATCTGCGACAGGTTCCGTCACCGCCGCGGTCGAGGCAATCCGCGCCGGCGTCAACGACTTCGTCGTGAAGCCGTTTCAGCCCAAGGAATTCGCGCGCAGGATGCTTGCGCGCATCAGAGAATTTGAGTCGGCGCGCATCGACGTGGCGCAATTGCCCGCGCACGAAACCGAAGAATCTTTCGAAGGCTTCATCGGCGTATCTTCGGCGATGAAAGAAGTCTATGCGCAGATCGAGCGCGTGGCCTCTTCCAAGGCGCCAGTCTTCGTCACCGGCGAAAGCGGCACTGGAAAAGAAGTCTGCGCAGAGGCGCTGCATATCCGCTCGCGCAATCATTCGGGGCCGTTCATCGCGCTGAACTGCGGCGCAATCCCGAAAGAACTGATGGAGAGCGAAATCTTCGGCCATGTGAAGGGCGCCTTCACCTCCGCGCATGAAGACCGCGCGGGTGCGGCGGAGCTTGCAAACGGCGGCACGCTGTTCCTCGACGAAGTCTGCGAAATGGATTTCGCGCTGCAAGCGAAACTCCTGCGCTTCATCCAGACCGGCACCTTCCGCCGCGTCGGCGGCACCAAAGAAATGAAGGTCAACGTCCGCTTCGTATGCGCGACCAACCGCGATCCGAAGGAAGAAGTTGCCGTCGGCCGCTTCCGCGAAGATCTCTATTACCGCCTGCACGTGCTGCCGATGCATCTGCCGAATCTGCGCGAGCGCGGCGACGACATTCTGCTGCTTGCGCGGACTTTCCTCGCGCGCTTCGCGGAGGAAGAAGGCCGCCACTTCCACGGTTTCGACGCGGACGCGGAAGCGGCACTTATTTCCTATCGCTGGCCCGGTAACGTCCGCCAGTTGCAGAACGTGATCCGCCGCGTCGTCGTATTGCACGATGGCGACTTTGTTTCCGGCGCGATGCTGGACCTGCCGAGCGGCGCCTCACACGAGGCCGCGCGCGACACCGGCCCGCTTCCGCGTATGGGAAGCCCGTCGATCGAGCCTTACTGGATGCAGGAGCAGCGCATTATCGAAGAGGCGCTCAAAGCCTTCGATGGTAATGCCCAGAAGGCGGCAGCTGCCTTGGAAATTGCGCCTTCCACGATCTATCGGAAAATGCAGAACTGGACGCAGGAGGGCTGATTTCAGCCTCTCCTTGCCGCCCTGCCCTCACTCCTTTAACACCGCGCTCCATGGCGGCTTTCCGCCGCTCTAGGGGCTTCTCATGGCACTGATTTCAAACATTCTCGTCGGCATCGTCGCCGCGCTGCACGCCTATTTTCTCGTGCTGGAAATGTTTTTCTGGACCAAGCCGCTCGGTCTCAGCACCTTCAGAATGACGCTCGAGAAGGCGCAGGATTCCGCGGTGCTTGCCGCGAACCAGGGTCTCTATAACGGCTTCCTCGCGGTTGGCCTCCTCTACGGCATCTTCGCCGCGAACGCCCAAGTCTCATTCCAGTTCAAGGTATTCTTTCTTCTGTGCGTGATCGCCGCCGGTCTCTATGGCGGCTACAGCGTGTCGCCGCGCATTATCTATGTGCAGGCCGTGCCCGCCGTGATCGCGCTCATCTTCGTGTGGCTTGCGAACAGATAAAATGAGTTCGGACAAGAAAAATAAAATAAAGCCCCGCCTGCCCCGTGGTCTCGAAGACCGGGGGCCGGAAGAATTACGCGCGCTGCGCGTAATGACCGACGCCATTCGCGGCGTGTATGAGCGCTATGGCTTCGAAGCGGTCGAGACGCCCGCGATTGAATACACCGAAGCGCTCGGAAAATTTCTGCCCGACAGCGACCGCCCGAACGAAGGCGTGTTTTCGTTTCAGGATGACGACGAGCAGTGGATGTCGCTGCGCTACGACTTGACCGCGCCGCTCGCGCGCTATGTCGCGGCGAATTTCGATCAACTACCGAAGCCTTATCGTTCGTATCGTTTCGGCAATGTGTTTCGAAACGAGAAGCCGGGTCCGGGCCGCTTCCGCCAGTTTCTGCAATTCGACGCGGATACGGTCGGCTCCGCAACGGTCGCGGCAGACGCCGAGATGTGCATGATGGCCGCCGACACGCTGGAAGCGCTCGGGATTGCGCGCGGCGATTACGTAATCAAAGTGAATAACCGCAAGGTGCTTGATGGCGTAATGGACGCACTCGAAATAACCGACCCAGTCCAGAAACTTTCCGTGATGCGATCACTAGACAAGTTGGATAAGTTTCAGTGGCCGGAAGTTGAAAAACTTCTAGGCGCCGGTCGAAAAGATGAGAGCGGAGATTTCACTCCAGGAGCGAAGCTAAGCTCTTCACAGATAAATAAGCTCAAGTCGCTAATGGACGCTTGGGAAACAGTGCGCCTTAGGCCAAGCAACGCATTCGGCACTGATGTGCTGAAGAAAGTAATTGGCGACAAAGTGCCTGAAATTTTGATCGCCGGGCTTGCCGAACTAAAGGCAATCGACGAACTCGTTTATTCATCCGGCTACGGCCAAGATCGGATTCGAGTTGATTTGTCCGTCGTGCGCGGTCTCGAATATTACACCGGCCCGGTTTACGAAGCCGAACTCACCTTCGAAACCAAGGACGAAAAGGGAAATCCGGTTCGCTTCGGCTCGGTCGGCGGCGGCGGCCGCTATGACGGGCTGATCGCGCGCTTCCGCGGCGAGGCCGTGCCCGCGACGGGCTTCTCCATCGGCGTGTCGCGCCTGATGGCGGCGCTGAAGGCGCTGAAGAAAATCGACGACAAGCCGGGGTTCGGTCCGGTCGTGGTTACGATCTTCGACAAGGACCGCGTCGCCGATTATCAGAAGATGGTCAAAGAGCTGCGCTTGGCCAACATCCGCGCCGAACTTTATCTCGGTAATCCGAAGAACTTCGGCAACCAACTCAAATACGCGGACCGGCGCAATTCGCCGGTTGCCGTGATCCAGGGCGGCGATGAGCTTGCAAACGGCGAAGTGCAGATCAAAGACCTGATCGAAGGCAAGAAGGCCGCGGAAGCGATTGCCTCCAACACCGAATGGCGCGAGTCGCGCTCTGCTCAGCTTTCGGTCTCCCGCGAGAAGCTGGTCGAGACCGTCAAGGAAGTTCTGAAGCGACACGGCATCCATTAACCGCCGTCCGCTAACCTTCCACCGGGGCCGCGATAGCGCCCCATCCCATCCCCTGCTACAAGCCCGCGCCATGACGACAGGCATTCAAAAAGGCAAAAACGGCCGCGCCGACGCACTCGTAGAACTCTACGAGCGCGCGGGCTATGCGCGCGTCGAGCCTGCCATTGTGCAGCCCGCCGAGATTTTCCTCGAACTCTCGGGCGAAGAGCTGCGCCGCCGTCTCTTTATCTTCTCGGATTCCACCGGCCGCGAACTTTGCCTCCGCCCGGACATCACGATCCCGGTCTGCCGCGCGCACATCGCGAAGGGCGGCAACGGTTCGGCGAACTATTGCTATCTCGGCCCGATCTTCCGCGACCGCGGCAGCCGCAGCGGCGAAATCATTCAGGCCGGCATCGAACAGCTCGGGCGCGATGACAAAAGTGCCGCCGATGCGGAGTGCCTTTCGCTCGCACTGGAATCGACAAAAGTGTTCGGCATCGACGCCCCCGCGATCCGCATGGGCGATGTCGGGCTGTTCTCCGCGCTCGTTGCAGCGCTGAAATTGCCGCCGGCATGGCAGCGGCGTCTGCTCAAAGACTTCAACCGCACCGGCACGCTGGAAGCCGATCTCGCGAGCTTGCGTAACAAATCCGATCCGCGTGCCGCGCACGCGGGCGTGCTCGCGGCACTCGAAGGCTCGGACCCGAAAGCGGCGCGTGCTTTCGTCACCGATATTCTTTCGATCGCAGGCATCTCCGCGGTCGGCGGACGCACGCCGGAAGAAATCGCGGAACGCTTTCTGGAGCAATCCTCGCGCGGCGCCACGTCCGGTCTCGCGCCGGAAGCGGCAGGCGTTCTGGAGAAATATCTTCGCATCGCAGGCGACCCGGATGAGGCGCTCGCCGCACTTCGCGCACTTGCAGCCGAAGCCAAGCTCGATCTGTCCACAGCACTAGATGACTTCGAGCAGCGCACGGGCTTCATCGCGGCGGCGGGCATCGACGTTTCGAAAATTCGTTTCGCTACCGCGTTCGGCCGTGCGCTCGATTATTATTCGGGCATGGTGTTCGAGATTTACGATCCTTATGAGCGGGTGAATACGCGGCTCGTCGCGGGCGGGCGCTACGACAAGCTGATGACGCTGCTCGGAAGTAACGCGCCGGTTCCGGCGGTCGGCTTCGCAGCATGGATTGCCGAACTTGAGAACGCGGGAGGCGCAATATGAGCGCGCTCATTCTCGCCGTTCCTTCCAAGGGCCGCTTGATGGAGAACGCGCACGCGTTTTTCGCGCGTGCGGGTCTTTCGCTGGTGCAGGGACGCGGCGGACGCGACTATCGCGGCACTATTCCGGAACTTCCCGATGTCGAAGTCGCCTATCTTTCGGCTGCCGACATCGCCGCCTCGCTCGCGCAAGGCTCGGTCCACATCGGAATTACCGGCGAAGACCTTGTTCGCGAATCCATTCCGGATGCGGACAACCGTGTCGTGCTGCTGGAGGGACTGCGTTTCGGTTTTGCCAACGTCGTCGTCGCCGTGCCGCAGGCTTGGATCGATGTCCGCACGATGGAAGACCTCGACGACGTCGCGACCGCGTTTCACGCGAAACGCGGCCAGCGTATGCGGGTTGCCACCAAATACGTGAACATGACGCGCGCCTTCTTCGCAGGTCACGGCATCGCGGATTATCGCATCGTCGAAAGCCTTGGCGCGACAGAAGGTGCGCCTGCTGCCGGCACCGCCGAACTGATCGTCGATATCACGACGACCGGCTCCACGCTTGCCGCGAACGGCCTCAAGGTCGTCGACGACGGCATCTTGCTGCGCTCGCAGGCTAATCTTGTGGCATCTATCGATGCCGAGTGGAGCGTTAAGGCGCGCAAAGCCGCGCAACTTTTACTCGACCGTGTCGCAGCGGAGCGGCGCGCCCGCACCATGCGCGAAGTGCGGATGCGCTTCAAAGGCGCGGACGCCGAGATGCTGGCGGAGGCAAAAGGCAAATTCGGCGTGCAGGCGCCGTTCGGCGGACCGACTTCGTCGGGAATGCTGACACTCTTGTGCCCGCCTTCGACGCTGCACGATTTTTCGATCTTTCTGCGTGAGCGGGGGGCGGAAACCGTGATCGTGTCCGCGCCGGAATATGTCTTCGCGCAGGACAATCCGCTGTTCGACAAGCTCGTGTCGCGCTTGAAGTAATTACTGCGGCGCGCGGAAGACGATGAAACGCGCGAGCGTGAAGTTCACTACAAAGCCGAAGCCGATTGCGATGATCTTCGCGACGAGTAGCGGCACATAAGGTGCGGTGAGCAGCAGCGCCGTCGTATTCGCGACGAACCCGCCTATCTGCGTCGCCGCGAAGAAGAAATAATCTTTCAGCCGCAGCGGCTTGCCGAAGGTAAAGCGCGAGTTCAACACATAGGAACAGCTCACCGCCACGATCCAGGCGCAGACATTCGCGACGATCAGGTTGTCGGTGAGAAACTTGAGCGCCGTGAAGAAAACGGCGGTATCGACGCCGGCGTTGACGAAGCCGATCAGGCCGAAACTCATGATCTGTTTGATAAGCGCGCGCATGGAATCACTTGAGGTACGGCGGTTTCCTAGCACGCCAAAGGCCTTGCACCGCGGGCGTTTTACCGCGTTCTGGCTTTCCGCTAGGAAACGGGAAAAGGAAGGGTGAAACTGGCTTCTTCGAGGTCAGGCAGGCCAATGAACGCGAAGCAAGGCATGAAAAGGGCGGAAGGGCTCACCATCGTCGTCCCGGTCTTCAACGAGGCCGCGGGGCTGGCAGCACTTCACGCCAAGCTGATGTCGCTTGCCACGCGCCTGCGCGACCAGCGCGGTCTGAAGCTAGAGATCGTCTATGTCGACGACGGCAGCCGCGACGACAGTTTTGCAATTGCGCGCAGTCTTCCGGCAGACGCCGCTGATGTGCAGGCGCTTTCGCTCTCGCGCAACTTCGGCAAGGAAGCGGCGCTGCTCGCGGGGCTAGACCACGCGCGGATGGGTGCGATCCTGTTCATGGACGGCGACGGCCAGCATCCGCCCGAGCTTGCGGAAAAGCTCGTGGCCCTCTGGCAGGACGAGCATTACGACGTCGCCTACACCGCCAAGGCGCATCGCGAGGAAGAGCCGGTGACAAGGCAACTGTCCGCGAAGATTTTCTATCGCGTGCTGAATTTCAACGCGCGCCAGCCGATTCCGGAAGATGCCGGCGATTTCCGCCTGCTGTCTCCGCGCGCCGCCGACGCGCTGCGCCAGATGCCGGAGCGCAACCGTTTCTTCAAGGGACTTTCAAGCTGGATCGGTTTCCGGCAAATCCGCGTGCCTTACGAGCCCGCGCCGCGTGCGCATGGTGCGTCAAGCTGGAATATCGGCGCGCTGCTCGGGCTTTCGATCGAAGGCCTCACCGCCTTTTCGGCGGCACCACTCAGGATCGCGAGCCTTTTGGGTGTGTTGCTGTCGGCGACTGCATTTTTGTTCGGTAGCTGGATTTTATTCGAAACCATCGTGCTTGGACGCGGCGTGCCGGGTTATCCGTCGGTGATGGTCGCCATTATGGTGATCGGCGGCGTGCAGTTACTCGTGCTCGGTGTCATGGGCGAATATATCGCGAAAATTCTCTCCGAACTGAAACGCCGGCCTTCCTACTTCGTTGCCGAAAGCGAATTGCGCGAATTGGACAGCACGAAGAAGCCCGTGTCGCGCGAGGCCGCCGAGTGAAGCGCGTCGTCGTCTGCGCCGACGACTACAATATTTCGCCGGGCGTCTCCAAAGCCATTCGCGAACTCATTGCCGGCGGCCGCCTGAACGCAACTTCGGTGATGACGATTTTTCCTGGGCTGGAAGAAGAAGCCAAGGCGCTCGCTAATACGCCCTCGCCGACGCCCGTGCAGATCGGCTTGCATCTCACGCTTTCCGGAGGTTTCGCGCCGCTCATCTCGCCGCCGATGGCGACGAAAGACGGCAAGCTTCCGCAGATGAATGCGCTGCTCTCGCCGCTTTCGTATTTTCAGGTGAGCCGCAAATCCGTTGCCCTTGAGATCGAAGCGCAGATCAAAGCCTTCGAGCGCGCGTTTGCACGCCTGCCCGACTACATCGATGGACACCAGCACTGTCAGTTGATGCCCGCGATTCGCAAAACATTCGTCGCGACGGTCGCGAAACTCGCGCCGGACGCCTGGGTCCGCCAATGCGCGCCAGCAAAGACCTCCGCGCTGATCTCCGCCGACAACAAAACGCGCGTGATTGGAACGCTCAGTCTGGGGCTTGCGCGCCTCGCGAAGATATATGGTCTTAAGACCAATCCATCTTTCTCGGGCGCCTATGATTATGAAGGCCACGAAAGGTTCGAGAACCTGTTTCCGCGTTTTATCGCGGAACTGACCGACGGCGGCGTGGTCATGGTCCATCCCGGCTTCATCGACGACGTGCTGCGCTCCCGCGACAAATTGATCGAACGGCGCGAAGAGGAACGGTCCTTGCTTGCAAGCTACAGGTTTCACGCCGCGATGAAGGACGCAAAAGCCACCCTTGCCTGAGAAAGCCGGACTACTCGAGAACGCAAAGGCGAACTGGAAGACCTATTGCTGGCGTGCGCTGGGCGGCGGCATCGGCATCTATGCCATGCAATTGCTTGCCGAGATGGGGCATTTCCCGATCGCGCTTGTGCCGTTCGCGACTTCGGTCGTGAACGTGATCGGCCTACCGGATGCGCCGCCGGCGCAGCCCCGCGCGCTGATCGGCGGGCATCTGCTCTCGACCGTCATCGGCCTCTCGGTGCTTTCGTTGCTCGGGGCAGGCGCTTTTGCTGCCGCGCTCGCCGTCGCGCTTGCGATTACGGCGATGCATTTGACGCGCACCATGCATCCGCCCGCGGGCATCAATCCTCTGATTATCGTGACGTCTGCCTTGCCCTGGAGCTTTCTCTTTATGCCGGTGCTGGCAGGCGTGATCCTGCTGACCGTGCTCGCTTTTATCTGGCACGGGATCGAGAACCGCTTTGTAGATCACGAAGGCAAGTGGCCGGCGAGCTGGTACTAGGCTCTGCATTCTGGATTCGCTTTGAGCATGCGTAAGCGGTTTTGACTGCACCCTAAGCACCGCGGCGCTACGAGATTTCGTTATCGCCAAGAACATTCGTCGCGAATACAGAAAATTACCGGATGGCACGTCGCTTGCTCCGCAGTGCGGGAGTACCTGCATCCGCGAGCACATTCGCGGGCACGAATGGAGATTGGTATGCGCCGCCGCGACTTCACGAAACTCGCTCTTACCGCCACCGCCGCCACGATTGCCGCACCCGCCGTGGTGCGCGCGCAGACGACCTTCAGTTGGAAGATGACCAGTGCCTATGGCCCGAAGGCTGCGTTCTATTCGGTCGGCCCCGGCAGTGCGACCGATCTCTGCAAACGTATCGAGGCGATGTCGGGCGGACGGCTGAAAATTCAATTCTACGGCGCGGGCGAGCTGGTTCCGGCGATGGAAGGCTTCGACGCCGCCTCCGCCGGTACGGTCGAGATGAACTACGGCAATGCCTATTTCTGGACCGGCAAAAGTTTCGCCGCGCAGTATTTCACTGCCGTTCCGTTCGGCCTGAACTTTCAGGGCATGAACGGCTGGCTCTATGACGGCGGCGGCATGGGACTTTATCAGGAGGTTTACGACAAGTTCGGTCTGGTGCCGCTGGTATGTGGCAATACCGGCGTGCAGATGACCGGCTGGTTCAGAAAGGAAATCAAATCCGCCGACGACTTCAAGGGCTTGAAGATGCGCATTCCGGGCCTTGCGGGCCGCGTCTACCAGAAACTCGGCGTCGATGTGCGGCTTCTGCCCGGCGGCGAAATTTTCCCGGCGCTGGAGCGCGGCGTGATCGACGCTGCCGAATTCGTCGGACCCTATCTCGATCGTCAGCTCGGACTTCAGAAGGTCGCGAAGTATTATTACACGACCGGCTGGCACGAGACGGCAACCGTTTCCGAAGTCGCGATCAACAAAGTTGCGTGGGACAAACTGCCTCCCGATCTCAAAGCGGTCGTCGAGAACGCATGTGCTGCGTGCAACGTCATCAGCGAAGCCTGGTGCCAGAAGAACAACGCGGAAGCCTTCGAAGATCTCGTCAAGAACCAGGGTGTGATCGCCCAACCGCTGCCGGATTCCGTCGTCGCAGCACTTCGCAAAGGCACGGAAGAAGTGATCGCGGAAGCGGTAGCGAAAGACCCGCTCGTGAAAAAGGTCAACGACAGCTATTTCGCCTATCTCGCGAAGTATAAGTCATGGACCGCGCTCAGCGAGGGTGTCTATCACTCGAAGGTGCTCGCGTAATCCCATGAAGACCGCCGCGTCGATCGCAGGCGCGATCGACACCCTGATCGACAAATTCGGCATGGTCGCCGCGTGGACGAGCTTTGCGCTCGTCCTCGTCATGGCGGCCAATGTGCTGCTTCGCTATATGTTCTCGACCGGCTCGGTCTGGGCGCAAGAGCTGGAGTGGCACTTGCTCGTGCCGATCTCGCTGCTTGGTATGTCTTACGCGCTGCGTCACGGCGAACACGTGCGCGTCGATATTCTTTTTTCGAAGTATCAGGAGCGGACAAAAATCCAGCTCGAGATCGTCACCGCGCTGCTCTCTTTTATCGTTTGCGTCATCGTGATCCGGCTTTCGATTCCTTACGTGATGCAATCCTGGAATTACAGCGAAGGCTCCGCCAACCCCGGCGGAATTCCCTACCGTTACCTGCTGAAGGCAATCATTCCCTTCGGCTTTTTTCTGTTCGCGCTGCAATCGCTCGCCGACGCCATCAAGTGGTGGCTCAAACTTAAAGAACTGAAAGCCCCGCAATGACCGGAAATGAAGCCCTCGCGCTTGGAATGCTCGGCGCGTTTTTTGTGCTGCTTATGATCGGGCTTCCGGTAGGCCTAACCCTCGCCGTCTCCGGACTTGTCTTCGGTTACATCGGGTTCGGACCGCTGCTCTTTAATCTCATACCGAATCGTATCTTCGGCTCGGTCACAAATTACACGCTGCTTGCGATTCCGCTTTTCGTCTTCATGGGCGTTATGCTCGAGAAATCGCGGCTGGCCGAAGACCTGATGGAGGTCGTCGGGCATCTCGCAGGCGGGCTGCGCGGCGGACTGGGAATCGGGATCATTATCGTCGGCGTTGTGTTGGGCGCGACCACGGGCATCGTCGGCGCAACGGTGGTGACACTCGGACTACTTACGCTGCCGACGTTGCTTCACCGCGGCTACGACAAGGGACTTGCGACAGGCATGATCTGCGCGTCCGGCACACTCGGGCAGATCATCCCGCCAAGCCTCATTCTGATTTTACTCGCAGACATTATGAACGAATCCGTCGGCACGCTGTTCGCCGCAGCCGTAATCCCCGGCCTGCTGCTATCCGCGATCTATATCATTTACATACTCGCGCTCGGCATTTTCAAACCGGAGATGGTGCCGGCCGTGCCGCTGGCGGAGCGCCAAGCACTCCCCCGGATCGATCTCTGGAAAAAGCTAGCGCGAGTAGCACTCCCTCCGATCGCGCTGGTCGGCGCGGTCCTCGGCTCGATCATCGCGGGTATCGCGGCGCCAACGGAGGCTGCGTCCATGGGTGCGCTCGGCTCCATCGTGGTGACCGCTCTCGGCGGCCGCTTCACCTTCAAGATTCTGCGCGAGACAATCGAGTCCACCACGAAGATCACCGCGATGATGATGTTCATTCTTATCTGCGCGCAGATTTTCGCGATCTCGTTCCGCGGGCTCGGCGGCGAGAAGCTGGTGGAAGACGCTTTCAAATGGCTACCCGGCGGTGTCGCTGCCGAGATCTGGTTCATGCTCTTCATCATCTTCATCCTCGGCTTCTTCATCGAGTGGATCGAAATCTGCTACATCGCGGTTCCTCTGTTCCTGCCGATCATGCAGGCGCATGGGTTGGATCTCGTCTGGATAGCCTCGTTGATCTGCGTGATGTTGCAGACGTCATTCCTGACGCCGCCGTTCGGCTGGGCGCTCTTTTTCCTTCGCGGTGTCGCGCCACCAGAAGTGAAAACCAGCGACATCTACCGCGGCATCATCCCCTTCGTCGCGATGCAGGTGCTGGCTACCTTCATCGTGTTCCTATGGCCGGGGCTTGCGACCTGGCTGCCGCGCGCGATCGGCTGGTAGCAGCCCGGGCTACTTTTTTACCGCCGTGATGAAGGCAGCGCGGCCCACAGTCAAAAAATGGCTATAAACAACAGCGGTTTAACCGCTGTGGCTTTTCTTACCCACCCCGCGAAATTCGCCTAAACAAGCTCCCGAAGATTTGTCGCAGGGCGACTACGGGAGTACCCTTCTGGAATTCTTAGGGGCGTCCATAAAATGAAAAAAGCAATTTTCTCCGCGGTTGCGGCGGCTGTGCTTTTCAGCAGCCCAGCAATCGCCGCCGACATCCCGGTCAAGGGACCGGTTTACAAGGCAGCAGCCGGTTACAACTGGACCGGCTGGTATGGCGGTGTGAACGCAGGCTACGGCTTCGACCCTAACTACTGGCTCGAGAGGCCGGCCGGCACGCCCGACTTAATGTTGGACCTACATCCGCAAGGATTCTTCGGTGGCGTCCAGGTCGGTTACAACTGGCAATTCCGCCCGAACTGGCTTTTCGGTATCGAGGCCGACTTCCAGATCTCGGACATCAACGACACCTTCAATTTCATTTATCCCGGCGGCGGCGCGTCCTTCGCGACGCTTGCTATCGACTACTTCACCACTGTCCGTGCCCGCCTCGGCTACGTGATGGACCGCAACCTGTTCTTTGTCACTGCGGGCGGCGCTTTCGCCAAGTTCCAGGCCAACGTGTTTGCCGACTTCGACGCGAACGACGGCTTGATCAACGGCGACAAGTGGATTGCCGGTTATGTGATCGGCGTTGGTTACGAGCGGGCGATCTCCGGCAACTGGCGGTTTAAGATCGAGTATCTCTATATCGACTTCGCACATCTCGATATCCGCGGTATCGAAACCGGTGCTGGCACTTCGGTCGCGATCACCGGCGATCCCTATCTGCACATCGTGCGGCTTGGTCTGAATATGCGGTTCTCGACCGGCGGATAGAGCCGGCCGTATCTTCTACAAAAAAGGCGCGGATTTCTCCGCGCCTTTTTCGTTTCGATTGAAAGAACCGCTTAGAAGTCCATGCCTCCGATCGAATTCGGCTTTAGCCGATTTCGATAAATAAAAAACAAGGCGGCCGGAATGGACTAAAAGTCCATTCCGCCGCCGGGCATTGCAGGTGCTGCCGCATCCTTCTTCGGCAGTTCTGCGACCATGGCTTCGGTCGTGACTAGAAGACCGGCGATCGAAGCCGCATCCTGCAACGCGGTGCGGACGACCTTGGCCGGATCGATGATGCCGGCCTTGAACATATCGCCGTATTTTTCGGTCTGCGCGTCGAAGCCGTAATCCGGGTCGTTCTGCTCGGTGATCTTGCCGACCACGATCGAGCCTTCGACGCCGGCATTCTCCGCGATCTGGCGGATCGGCGCTTCAAGCGCCTTCAGCACGATATTGATGCCGGCCTGAACGTCCTCATTCTCGTCTTTGATGCGGCCGACGGCCTTCTTCGCACGCAGGAGCGCGACGCCCCCGCCCGGCACGATGCCTTCCTCCACCGCGGCGCGGGTCGCATTGAGCGCGTCATCGACGCGGTCCTTGCGCTCCTTCACCTCGATTTCGGTGGCGCCGCCGACACGGATAACCGCAACGCCGCCTGCGAGCTTCGCGAGGCGCTCCTGCAATTTTTCCTTGTCGTAGTCCGAGGTGGTTTCCTCGATCTGCTGCTTGATCTGCGCAACGCGCGCTTCGATGTCTTTCTTCTTGCCGGTGCCGTCGATGATCGTGGTCTTTTCCTTTTCGATCACGACTTTCTTGGCGCGGCCAAGCATTTCGAGCGTGACGCTTTCCAGCTTGATGCCGAGGTCTTCGGCAATCATCTGACCGTTGGTCAGGATTGCGATGTCCTCGAGCATGGCCTTGCGGCGGTCGCCAAAGCCGGGTGCTTTCACCGCCGCAACCTTAAGCCCGCCGCGGAGCCGGTTCACGACGAGGGTCGCAAGTGCCTCGCCTTCGACTTCCTCGGCGATAATCAGCAACGGCTTGCCGGTCTGGATAACCGCTTCAAGCACCGGCAGCATCGACTGCAAAGTGGACAGCTTCTTTTCGAAAATAAGAATGTAAGGATCGCTCAGCTCCGCGATCATCTTGTCCGCGTTGGTCACGAAGTATGGCGAGATGTAACCCCGGTCGAACTGCATACCTTCGACGATGTCGACGTCGGTCTCCAGGGATTTCGCTTCCTCGACCGTGATCACACCTTCGTTACCGACGCGCTGCATAGCTTCCGCGATCATCTTGCCGATGTTCTCTTCGCCGTTCGCAGAGATGGTGCCGACCTGGGCTACTTCCTTTGAGGACTTCACGTCGCGCGCATTCTTAGAAATGTCGTCGACAACCTTGGCGACCGCGATATCGATGCCGCGCTTGAGGTCCATCGGGTTCATACCGGCGGCAACGAGCTTCACGCCTTCACGCACGATTGCTTGCGCGAGCACGGTCGCGGTCGTGGTGCCGTCGCCTGCCATGTCGTTGGTTTTTGACGCGACCTCGCGCACCATCTGCGCGCCCATGTTTTCAAACTTGTCTTCGAACTCGATTTCTTTTGCGACCGTGACGCCATCCTTGGTGATACGCGGCGCACCGAAGCTCTTGTCGAGGACGACATTGCGTCCCTTCGGACCGAGCGTGATCTTTACGGCATTCGCAAGCTGATCGACGCCACGCAGCATCCGGTCACGCGCATCGGTTGAGAATCTTACTTCTTTCGCGGCCATTTTACTTACTCCGGCTTACTTGATGATGCCCATGATGTCCGACTCCTTCATGATGAGGAGTTCCTGGCCATCGATCTTTACTTCGGTGCCCGACCATTTGCCGAACAGGATGCGGTCGCCGACCTTGACGTCGATCGGGATCAGCTTGCCGTTTTCGTCGCGGCCGCCGGTGCCAACGGCAACCACTTCGCCTTCCGACGGCTTTTCCTGTGCGCTGTCGGGAATGATGATGCCGCTCTTTGTTTTTGTGTCAGCGTCGATGCGCTTGACGACGACGCGGTCATGCAGGGGACGGAATTTTTTCATGCTTGGCTCCTCGTAATTTTCCTTGGGGCTTCGCGCGCTTGCGCGGAAAAAGTTTGTGGCACTCGTATATTTCGAGTGCCAGCGGCGCTGGAGATAGCGCGCGTTATGACTGAGAGTCAAGGATTGATCGAAAAAGCGCTTATTCTACTGGCACTTACGCAGCGAAGGCACGGACCGCGTCGTAGAGCAGCTTGGCCGCCGCGACGAGCAGGATCACGTAGCACCAGAAAAACAGGCGTGCCTGATCGAGCCGGTCGTGAATATATTTGCCGAGCCAAACACCGAGCGGCACAACGGGCGCGAGCACCAGCGCCTGCATCAGGGTCGAAGGTTTCGCGAGTGCCAGTGCCGAGTACGGCACGAGCTTAACGAGATTGCCGAGACTGAAGAGCGCGACCGCGGTACCTGCGTAAACAGTTTTGTTCAGTCCCCGGTACAGGAGATACGCCGTCATCGGCGGGCCGCCTGCGTGCGCGACGAAAGTCGTGAAGCCCGCCGCACTTCCCGCGATCAGCGCAAGCGGCGGCGATACGGGCCGCTCTTTAGGTTCGGCTCTTCTGCCGCGCAAAAACCAATCGATTGCAAACACGACGGTGATCGCGCCAATGCCGGTTGCGACCACACGCGGATCGACATACACGAAGAAGATGTAACCGAGCGAGATGCCCACCAGCAGCGACGGCGCGAGCCAGACCAGATCCGGTTTCGACCATGTGTTTTTGCCGAAACTGCCGAAGGCGAAGAAATCCATGAAGGTCACGAGTGGCGCCACCACGATCGCAGCCTCAAGCGGCGGCAGAACTAGTGACAGCAACGGCACGCCGAGAATCGCAAGCCCGCCGCCGAATGCGCCCTTGCCGACCGAGACGATGAAGATTGTGGTCAGGCCGACGACATAAAAAATCGGATCGGTTGGTATCACACGTGCCCCGCAGGCTTGCGCGTCCGGTACGGCTCTTCCAGATATTTTTTCGTCGCATCGTCAAACTTGATTTCGAGCGCCTTCAAGGCATCCGGAAGATGATGCGGCTTTGACGCGCCGATAATCGGCGAGGTCACGAGCGGATTTGCCATGGTCCACGCAATCGCGACGGCCGCGCGCGACACGCCGAGCTTCTCGGCAGTCACGCGCACACGCTCCGCTATTTCGTGGTCGGTGTCGGTAGCACCAATGCCAAGCGTTTTTGCAAAGTCATCGGTTTGGCCGCGCACCGTGCGCTCGCCCTGGCTCGGCATCGAGCCCGCGAGAAAGCCGCGCGCGATCGGCGACCACGGCGTCACCGCGATTTTCTCCTCGTTGCAGAGCGGCAGCATCTCTCGCTCTTCTTCGCGATAGATGAGGTTGTAGTAATTCTGCATGGATACGAAGCGCGCCAGCCCCCGTTCCTTCTGCATGGTCAGCATTTTGGCAAATTGCCATGACCACATGGAGGATGCGCCGAGGTACAATACTTTACCGGCTTTCACGACATCGGAGAGCGCTTCCAGCGTCTCTTCCATTTCGGTGTCGTAGTCGAAGCGATGGATGATGTAGAGATCGACGTAATCCATCTTCAGACGCTTCAGCGAGGCGTCGATGCCTTCCATGATGTGCTTGCGCGACAGACCTTTCAGGTTCGCCGCCTTGCCCATCGGATTGTAAACCTTGGTCGCAACCACGACCTCCTCGCGGCGGCTCGCGTGTTCCTTCACCGCGCGTCCCAGAATTTCCTCGCTGACACCTTGCGAATACACATCGGCGGTGTCGAAAAAATTGATGCCCGCATCGAAGGCCGCTTTGTAAAATGGCTTCGAATCCTCTTCGGTCAGCACCCATTCGCGCCAGCTTTTCGAGCCGTAGGTCATACAACCGAAACAAAGGCGCGAGACTTTTATGCCGGTGGAGCCGAAGCGGACATCGAAACCGCCGCCCGACTGTATCGTTTGGATTTAGACCCGCAACTTACTTCTTGTAGGCCTTCAGGACTGCTTCGCCGTCGGCACCAGCACGCTTCGACCACTCGTCGGCAAGCGTTGCGCCGATTTTAGCGAGGCCCGATTTCAGTTCGGCGCTTGGAGCCTGCACCTTCATCTTGTTCTGCGAGAGCGTCGCGATAAAGCCCGCGTTCTTGCTTTCCGACGCCTTCCAGCCGCGATCCTCGGCGGCGGCGGCGGCTTTCAACACCGCGTCCTGCGAAGCCTTGTCGAGCTTATCGAACGCGGCCTTGCTCACAATGATGATGTTGTTCGGCAACCATGCCTGCACGTCATAGAAGTGCGTCATGGTTTCCCACGACTTCGTGTCGACGCCGGTCGCGCTCGAGGTCATGAAGGATTCAACGACACCGGTTGCGAGCGCCTGTGCAAGTTCCGCCTGCTGCACGGTGACGGCCTGCGCGCCCGCGAGTTCGGCGATACGCGTGGTGCCGCGATTATAGGCGCGCCACTTCAGGCCCTTCATGTCGTTGACGCTGTTGATGTCTTTCTTGGCGTAGATGCCCTGCGGCTGCCACGGCACTGCGTAAAGCAGCATGATGCCCTGGCTCTCCAGCTTCTTCTGCATCAAAGGTTTCGCAGCGGCGTAAAGTTTCTTCGCGTCGGCATAGCTCGCCGCGAGAAACGGCACCACATCGACGCCGAAAATCGGATCTTCGTTTTCGAGCAGCGAAGCCAGCACTTCGCCGATTTCGGCCTGCCCGGTCTGCACCGCGCGCTTGATTTCCGGCGCTTTAAAGAGCGAAGCACCCGGATGCAGCGTGAGCGTCAACTTGCCGCCGGTTCCCGCTTCCACATCCTTCGCAAACTGCGCGAGGTTCTCGGTGTGGAAGTTAGTAGCGGGATAAGCGCTCGGAAAATTCCATTTGGTTTGCGCGGCAGCAGGACTTGCGGCGAGTGCAAGCGCGGCCAGGCCGAGCATTACGTTACGTGAATTAAACATATTGTCGTCTCCCGGTTCTGTTTTTCGATCGTCAACTTGGTGGAAATGCCAGTTGCGGCAGGAACATCACGATCTGAGGAAAGATCGTAATGATTGCAGCCGCGAGAACAAGCAGGAAAAAGAACGGCACCGCGGCAAGGGCTACCGTATTGGAATCCTTGCCGCTCATGGTTTGCAGCACGAAAAGATTAAAGCCCACGGGCGGCGTCACTTCCGCCATCTCGACAATGAGAATAACGAAGATGCCGAACCACACGAGATCGAAGCCCGCCTTCTGCACCATCGGCAGCACGACCGCGGTCGTCAGCACAATCATCGAAATGCCGTCGAGCGCAGTACCGAGGATGATATACATCAGGAGCAGCGCCGCCATCAGCGCATAGGGGCTGAGGTTGAAGCCATCGACCCAGAGCGCGAGAGCGTTCGGAATCTGCGTAAGCGCCATGGCTTTCGACATATACCAGGCGCCGGCAAGGATCAGCATGATCATCGCATTGACGCGGGTCGCGCCCATGATGCTCGCCCAGAACGATTGCCACGTCAGCGAGCCCTGCCACCACGCGATCGCAAGCGAACCGAGCACACCCCACGCCGCGCATTCGGTCGCCGATGCCCAGCCGCTGATCAGCACGATGAAAACGAGCGCTATCAAAAGAAGCACGGGAAGCAGATTGGTGGACTCGCGCAGCTTCTCCGCGAACGACATCTTCGGCTCGGGCGGCGGTTGCTTGTCGGGATTTCTGAGCGACCAGATCGCGATGTAGCCGCTGTAGAGCGCCATCACGAGCAGGCCCGGCAGAAAGCCCGCGAGAAAAAGCTGGATGATGGAAACGTCGGCGGCGACCGCGTAGACCACCATCATGATGCTTGGCGGGATGAGAATGCCGAGCGTGCCTGCGCCGGCGAGCGAGCCGAGCGCCAAATTTTCGTTGTAGCCCCGTTTTTTTAGCTCCGGCAGCGCGATCTTGCCGACCGTCGCACAGGTCGCGGCAGACGAACCGGAGACAGAACCGAACAGGCCGGAAGCCAGCACGTTCACGTGCATCAACCGGCCGGGAATGCGATTGAGCCAGGGCGCAAGACCACGAAACATTTCCTCGGACAGTTTCGTGCGGAAAAGTATCTCTCCCATCCATATGAACATCGGGAGCGCTGCGAGCGTGTAACTCGAGCTTTCGCCCCAGATCGTGGTCGCCAGCAGATCGCCCGGGCGCGCGTGACCCGCGAACCACATACCGGCGAAGCCGGTGGCTAACAGCCCGATCGAAACCCAGACGCCGCCCGCCAGCATGAAGAACAGGACGAGCAGCAGAACGAGTGCAATTTCGACCAGACCCATGATTACACCGGACTCTGGATCGCTTGCTCGATCGCTTCTTCGGCGGTCTTGGGTTTCGGTTTTTCGTAATGCGGTGCGCCGCCAAAGAGCACATGAATCAACTCATCGACGAAGGCGATGAACAGAACGATAAGGCCAACCGCCATGCCGGACTGCGGAACCCATATCGGCACGACGATCACACCCTGCGAGGGTTCGTTAATCAGCCAAGAGAAATAGGTCATCTTGTATGCGAACCACGCGAAGTAGCCGACGAAGAAAGTGCCGACCACCAGCGAAAAGATTTCGAAGAACCAGCGCGAGCGCCCGCTGAAGCGGTCGATCAGCAACCCAACGCGGATCATCTCGGCGGAGCGGAACGTATGCGCGAGCGCGAGGAAAGAAACCGCCACCATGCACCAGCCGATGAACTCGTCGCCGGAGCGGACATTTAATCCGAGCGGCCTTCCTGCCGACAGAAGCAGCATCAATATAAAAATCGCGAACAGAAATCCGCCGGCAGCAACGCCCGAGAACAGGTAGAGCCAATCAAGAAACCTGCGGACTATTTTCATTTGATGGCCCCCGCTTCTCTTTAAAGACTTGCTGCGGCGCGTGCGGCCTGATCGTAGTGGCCGGACAGCGCACGCATCAGCCCGGCAATTTCGGATAGACGCTTTTCGTCAGCGCCGGTCGCTTTTACGGGTGCAACCAGAAGCGCTTCGCGCACCCTTCCGTATTTTTTTACGATCGCTTCGCCTTTCGGCGAGAGCGAAACCGTTTTTTCGCTGCCCTTGCGGCTTGAAGTCAAAAGGCCCGCGCCTTCCAGCTTTTTCACGGCATAGGTGACGAGATGCGTGTCTTCGATCGAAAGCACGAGACAGATGTCGGCAAGCCGCTTCGGGCGCCCGCGGTGCGCGACCGCGTGCAGCACCAATACTTCCATCGGATTTACATCGGGAAGACCGGCGGCGGCGACGCAGCGCACCATCCAGCGCTCAAAGGCATGGCCGAGTAAAATCAAACCGAATTCGAGCTCGGAAAGAGAAGGCATCGCACCCGCCGCGAGATGCGCCGACGAAACGATGGGCCCGAGCGAGGCATCCGCTTTGCCCGTATTCACCGCCGCCAGCCGTGCTGTCTTTGGCATTCGCCTTCCCTGCGAAAAAATGCCGATATATGAGCCTAGCCCCAACAAATAATTTGTCAATAAATCGCCGACGATTTATTTGTAGGCGACGGGAGAACTTCCTATGGCGAAAAAACCTGCAAACAAAGCTTGGGACTTCTGGATCGATCGCGGCGGCACCTTCACCGACGTGGTGGCAAAGCCGCCCTCGGGAAAACTGATTGCGAAGAAACTTCTTTCGGAATCGCCGGCCTATTCCGATGCTGCAGTGCAAGGCATTCGCGAATGTCTCGGCTTAGAAAAAGGCGCTGCGATCCCGCGCGGCATGATCGGTGCCGTGAAAATGGGCACGACGGTCGCGACCAATGCGCTCCTGGAACGCAAGGGCGACCGCACGCTTCTCCTCATTACCAAGGGTTTTCGCGATGCGCTGAAGATCGGCTATCAGGCGCGGCCGAAAATCTTCGCGAAAGAAATCATCAAGCCGGAAATGCTTTACGAGCGCGTTTCGGAAATTTCCGAGCGTATTCTTGCCGACGGCACGGTTGAGCAAAAGCCCGACGAAAAAGAAATCCGTGCGGCGCTCGAGAGCGCGCAACGCGACGGCTTCAAGGCGGTCGCAATCGTCTTCATGCACGCCTATCGCTATCCCGCGCACGAACAATTAGCTGCGAAGATCGCGCGCGAGATGGGCTTCGCGCAGGTTTCGGTGAGCTACGAGACTTCGCCGCTGATCAAGCTTGTCGGCCGCGGCGACACCACGGTCGTCGATGCGTATCTCTCTCCGATTCTTGCGCGTTATGTCGCTCGGGTCAGCAAAGAGCTGGATGCGAAAAACTCCGGCGCGCGGCTGATGTTCATGATGTCGTCAGGCGGGTTGACCGCTGCCGATCTCTTTCAGGGAAAAGATGCAATTCTTTCCGGTCCCGCCGGCGGCGTGGTCGGCATGGCGCAGACCGGCGAGAGCGCCGGCTTCAAACGGCTGATCGGCTTCGACATGGGTGGAACTTCCACGGACGTTTCGCATTTCGACGGCGAGTACGAGCGTGCGTTCGAGACTGAAGTTGCGGGCGTGCGTATGCGCGCGCCGATGATGCAGATTCACACGGTCGCAGCCGGCGGCGGCTCGATATTGCATTTCGACGGCTCACGCTTTCGCGTCGGGCCTGACTCCGCGGGGGCCGATCCCGGACCCAAGTGCTACCGCCGCGATGGCCCGCTTGCCGTCACCGACGCGAACGTCATGGCGGGCAAGCTCATTCCGGATTTTTTCCCGAAGATATTCGGGAAGACCAACGACCAGCCGATCGACGCAAATGCCGTGCGCGAGGCTTTCACGAAGCTCGCGAGGCAAGTCGGCGGCGGCAAGAAGCCGGAAGAAGTCGCAGACGGCTTCATTACCATCGCAGTCGAGAACATGGCGAACGCGATCAAGAAGATTTCGGTCGCGCGCGGCTATGACGTGACGCGCTATGCGCTGAACTGCTTCGGCGGCGCGGGTGGGCAACACGCGTGCCTTGTTGCGGATAGCCTCGGCATGAAGAGCGTCGTTATTCATCCGCTTTCAGGTTTGCTCTCCGCCTATGGCATGGGGCTTGCCGATATCCGCGCTACACGCACACAGGCGCTGGAAGAATCCTTGAGCGCCAAAGCGCTCGCGTCGGTCAACAGGATCGGTAAGAAGCTCGGCGATGAAGTGAAGCGCGAAGTCACCTCTCAGGGTGTCGCGCCGAAACAGATCAAAGTGATCGTCCGCGCGCATCTGCGCTATGCGGGCACCGATACGCCGCTCGAAGTCGTCGCTAACTCGATCAAGAAGATGCAGCGCGATTTCGAGGCCGCGCACAAGGCGCGCTTCGGCTTCATGGACCGCGACAAGGAAATCGTAGTCGAAGCGGTGTCGGTCGAAGCCATTGGCGGCGGCGCGAAGTTTTCCGAGCGCGCGGCGAAGACTTCGAAGTCGAAGTTGCCCACGCCGCGCCGCAAGACCAAATTCTTCTCAAACGGCAAATTCCAGAACGCACTCGTCTATACCCGCGACCAGCTCAAACCCGGCCACACTATCAATGGCCCTGCCCTTTTGATCGAACCCAACCAGACCGTCGTGGTCGAGGACGGCTGGCAGGCGAAGCTGACGGCAAAAGATCACCTCGTACTCACGCGCGCGAAGGTATTGGCGCGCAAGCACGCAATCGGCACCACCGCCGACCCGGTGCTCTTGGAGGTCTTCAACAATCTCTTCATGTCAATCGCCGAACAGATGGGTGTCACGCTCCAGAACACGGCCTATTCCGTGAATATCAAGGAGCGGCTGGATTTCTCCTGCGCGTGTTTCGATGCGAACGGCACGCTGGTCGCGAACGCGCCGCATATGCCGGTACATCTCGGTTCGATGGACCGCTCGGTCGAAACCGTGATCCGCGCGAATGCGGGCAAGATCAAACCGGGCGACGTCTATGCGCTGAACGCACCTTATAACGGCGGTACGCATCTTCCCGATATCACGGTCTGCACGCCGGTGTTCGACGACAAGGGAAGAAAGATTCTATTTTGGGTTGCGAGCAGAGGTCATCATGCCGATGTCGGCGGGGTGGCGCCCGGTTCGATGTCGCCGCTTGCGACCCACATCGACGAGGAAGGCGTCTATATTGATAACTTCAAGCTCGTGGATCGCGGCCGTTTCCGCGAGAAGGAGCTATATCAACTCCTCCGCGGCGCGAAATATCCCGCGCGCAATCCGCTCCAGAACGTCAACGACCTGAAGGCGCAGATCGCAGCCAACGAAAAAGGTGTGCGCGAATTGCGCAAGATGATCGCGCTGTTCGGTATGCCGGTCGTCAAAGCGTATATGGGCCATGTGCAGGACAACGCCGCCGAGTCCGTGCGGCGCGTGCTAGACCGGCTGCACGATTCCGAATTTTCTTACGAGATGGATCAGGGCACGTTCATCAAGGTCAGAATCTCGGTCGACAAGAAGAGGCGCGAAGCCACCGTCGATTTCACCGGCACCAGCCCGCAGCAGAACACGAACTTCAACGCGCCCGCGCCGGTGACGCGCGCGGCGGTGCTTTACGTCTTCCGTGTGATGGTGGACGACGAAATTCCGATGAATGCGGGCTGTTTGCGGCCGATCAATATCGTGGTGCCCGAAAAGTCGATGCTGTCGCCGCAATATCCGGCGGCGGTCGTCGCAGGCAATGTCGAGACCAGCCAAGCGGTGACGAACTGTCTGTTCGGCGCGTTAGGCGCGCTATCCTGCTCGCAAGGCACGATGAACAATCTCACCTACGGCAACGACAAGTATCAGTACTATGAGACCATCTGCTCCGGCTCACCTTCGGGTCCCGGCTTTAACGGCACCGACGCGGTGCACGTACACATGACCAACACGCGGCTCACCGATCCGGAAGTGCTCGAATTCCGCTTCCCGGTCGTGCTCGAGGATTTCCATATCCGGAAAGATTCCGGCGGACGCGGCAAATGGAAAGCGGGCGACGGTATTTATCGCCGCGTGCGCTTCCGCGAAAAAATGGATTGCGCAATTCTTTCCGGTCATCGGCGCGTGGCGCCGTTTGGGCTCTCGGGCGGAGAGCAAGGGCACGTCGGCGAAAACCGGGTGCGGCGCAATTCCGGTAAGGAAGAGAAATTACAAGGCTGCGATCAGACCGTGCTGGAAGCCGGCGAAGCCGTCATCATCATCACGCCGACAGGTGGTGGATACGGGAAGGCTTAATCCTCGCCCGGCACGGCCTTCGGCAGATTCTTCTTCACCGGCGGAAGCTCTTTGTAATACTTCCGGTTCTTGATCGATCCGGTCAGGATTTCGTCGGCATTTTTCTTCGCGCCGATGCGGCCCGGCGGCACAGGACGGTTCGGATTGTAAGGCGCATCCGGCATCGGCCGATAATTCGGGTCCGGCTGCGGGCCTTGTTGCCATTGCATATTCGGATTTTGCTGCGGCTGCGCGTTCGGCGCGCGCATATATTGCGGCTGCTGTTGTGGAGAAATCGCAAGCGGCTGTTCGTTCGTCGGCTGACGATACTGCTGCTGCGGCGACGGCGGATAAGCCTGATCGGGCGAAAGCGGCTGCTGCTTCGCGCGCGGACTAAAGCGCTGCGGCGGAACATCGTCGTCCTCATAATCGCTCTGTTGCGGCTGCTGCACGCGCGCGATCGGAAACCGCTCGTAGTGTTTCTGCTGCTTTTGTACCATCGGACCCGGCTCGTTCGGATAACGGCGCGGCGGCGTAATCAGTTGCGGCGCCGGACGGCAGACCACGCTGCTTCTGCGCGCAAGATCGAAATGAAAGTGGTCGTGGTGCGCGGCGTCGTAGCCGGGGCCAAGCACGGTCGTGAAAACCTCGCAGCCGCCCGCATGAATCTGGCGCAGAAAGCCACGCTCTTCCGGCGCGCCGTTCCAGCCGTGTTTCACGGTCACGATGCGTCCGCTCGAAAACGTAAAGCCGGCAACGTCCAGCGCATTGCCGAAGCCGTGCTCCGACATATTGCCGGAGCCGCCGATGCGGCGGCAGGAGTAAGAGGAGAGCTGGCGCACCTCGACGATCTGTTCGCCGAACCAGGCTTGCGCCGCGGGCTGCGCGATCTCGGTGACCCAGCGGTTGAAGGCAACCGTCATCGGGCAGCCTAATGTCGCCTGCGGCTTCATCGAAACCTGGCCATCGACCGCTGCCTGAATCCTGAAAGGATGATTCATCCCACAGGAGCTGTCGCCGTTGATTTCGGAAACCGGCTCTACATAAGAGCTCGCCTGCACCAGGCGCTGCGCGATGCACTGCTCTTCAGCGGCTGCACGCCAAGGCGCACGCTCTTCATAGTTGAAGGCGCGGCAGCCAAACAGCCCCAAAGCGACGAGCGGGGCGACGAGATACAAACGTCCGCGCGCCATGGCCGGGAAAATGCGTCGGAGCAGGTTTAGAGGGAGTTAAGAAGCGAAATGCGGTCATACACACCGGATGCGCAAAAAGTCGCGTGATTGTCAGCTACACGCGTTGCCTGCTCTTAACAGAAACGGCAAAAAGACGGCGAATGTCCATGCTCGCAAAAATGCGCGGACCCCACCGCGCCGTCCCGGTCTTCGGGATCACCATGATCCTGACCTGGGGAACGCTCTGGTATTCCGCCGCACTGTTATTGCCTTTGCTCGCTGCATCGCGCGGCTGGTCGATCACGTTGGTGATGAGCGGCATATCGGCCGGGCTTCTTGCCGGCGGCTTGGCGTCGCCCCGGATCGGCAAAGCTATCGACAAGTATGGCGGGCATTATGTGATGGCCGCGGGTTCGCTTCTAGGCGCCCTCGGTCTTGTGGCCCTGCCCTTCGTCACGCATCCGGTAATTTATTATGCGATTTGGGCCGTGCTTGGCATCGCGATGGCGGCCAACCTCTACGATCCGGCATTTGCGACCCTCACCCGGATTTTCGGCGCCGATGCGCGCAAGCAAATCACTCTGCTCACCTTGATGGGCGGTTTCGCCTCGACCGTAAGCTGGCCTGCAACGCATCTTTTGCTCGGCATTACCGACTGGCGCGGCACGTATTTCATTTACGCCGCGGTGATGGCGCTCTTGGTCGCGCCGCTCCATGCCTTTGCGGTTCCGCGGACTAAAGCGAAGGCGCCTTCGCCCGTGGAAGGCGCGAAAGTGCCCGCCGTGCTTGCCGCCAAAGGGCTGGTTTTTGTTCTTGTTGCCTGTGCTTTCGCGACCTTCATGTTCGCGCAATCGGGAATGCTCACGCATATGCTGCTGATCTATGAGCGGATGGGGGTTGACCGCGCCACGGCGGTTGCGATCGGCGCCCTGTTCGGTCCGGCGCAGGTGGCAGCACGCATTTGCGAGCTTGCGGTCGCACGGCACACCTATCCCTTGAACGTCGCGCGTTTCGCGGCGGGGCTCTTGATTTCGGCGTTTGCGATTTTTGCGATCTTCGGCATCAGCGCGGTCACGGCGGCAGTTTTCGTGCTTCTGTTCGGCGCCGCGAACGGCCTCATGACGATTGCGCGCGGCACGCTGCCGCTCGCCCTCTTCGGCCCGAATGGCTACGGCCATCTGGTCGGTCGCCTGGCGGCGCCGGCATTGGCCGTGCAGGCGGCGGCACCCATTGCGATGGCGCTCGTGATCGAGCGCGTTTCCGACCCCGCCGCACTCGCGCTGACAGCCGGTTTCATCGTGGTCGCGTTCGTCTGTTTCCTTTGTATCCGCAGGCCCTCCTAGCGCCTGCGCGATTAACACTCGCGAAACCATGATCGCTAAGCGCGCGGAAACCATGATCGGAAGGATCATGCGCGGAAGCACGGGGTTGCGGGTCTGAGCCTGTGCAAATTTACCAATCGGTTGGGATGACAAATTACTAACGAGAGGCGCGCGGGCGTCTCTCGCGCGATTTGTTCGGCGCTTTCAGTAACGAGTACGTCGATGCGTAAATACGCTCTCGCTTTCGCGGTGATGATCCTCGCCGCTCCTGCTTCAGCAGAAAATTTCGAGGTTCCTTCGCTCGATCCGATCACGGTCGCGCAGTTGCAGGGGCCGAATGTAATTCGCGCGCCGCGCTACGTTACCGAAGACGAGCAGCCGCAGCCGCGCAACCGTAATGCGCGCAGGCAGCCGCGCCACCAGCAGTGGGACAACGATCAGGAAGCCCCGCCGCGCCACTATCAGCGCCAGCAGCCAGCCGCACAGTATCAGCAACAGCCGCAGCAGCAGCCGCAATATTACACGCAGCAGCAGCAACCCCGCACCGATCTCGGCGGCGGCTTCATCGAGTTTCTCGTCACCGGCAACAGCAATCCGCGCCAGCGCGTCGAACAGCAGCCGAATTACTATCATCCGCCGCAGCAGCAATATCAGCAGCAGCCGATGCACTATCAGCGTCAGGCGCCGGCCTACCAGCAGCCGCTGAATGTCGCCCGCGCCGATCCGCAGGAGCAGCCGCAGCGTCCGTCATTCGACCCGCGTTTCGAACGCACCGATGTCGAATACAAGAGCGACCAGCCGGTCGGTTCGATCATCATCGATACGCGCACGCGTTATCTCTATCTCATTCAGCCGAACGGACGCGCGATCCGCTACGGCGTCGGCGTCGGCCGTCCCGGCTTCGAATGGAAGGGCGTGAAGACCGTCAGCGCCATGAAGGAATGGCCGGACTGGCGTCCGCCCGCGGAAATGCGTCTGCGTCAGCCGTATCTGCCGGAACATATGCCCGGCGGACCGAACAATCCGCTCGGTGCGCGCGCGCTCTATCTCGGCTCCTCGCTCTATCGCATCCACGGCTCGAACGAGCCGCACACCATCGGCAGCGCGGTTTCGTCGGGCTGCTTCCGGATGCGTAACCAGGATGTGATCGATCTTTATGGCCGCGTCAAAGTCGGCGCGCGGGTCGTCGTTCTCTGAAAGCCTCGAAGTAAAAATAAAACGGGCCGCTAAATTAGCGGCCCGTTTTTTTTGCAGAGACAGTCCGTCGCTTACGCGGTCGTGATCAGCTTGTAAGCGGGGATCGTCAGGAATTCGGCGAATTCATGCGCGAGCGACATTTCGCGGAAAAGATCGATCGCTTCCTGGAAGCGGCCGCCGTCATAGGCCGCGTGACCGATCGCGTCGCGCACCTTGGACATTTCGTCTTTCAGCACCGACTCGAACAGTTCCTGCGTAACCTCGCGACCGTCCGCGAGCTTGGCGCGATGATAAAGCCACTGCCAGACCTGCGCGCGGCTGATTTCGGCGGTCGCCGCATCTTCCATCAGATGATAGAGCGGCACCGCGCCGCGTCCGCGTAGCCAGGCTTCGATATACTGAATGCCGACGCGAATGTTCTGGCGGAGCCCCTCTTCGGTGCGCTCGCCATTATGCATCTCGAGCATCTGATCGCGCGTGACCTGCACGTCGCGGCGCAGTTTATCGAGCTGGTTCGGCGTTTTCATCAGACGATTGAAGACTTCGGACGCCACCGGCACGAGATCGGGATGCGCGACCCAGGTGCCGTCGTGACCGTCACCGGCCTCGCGTTCCTTGTCCTGACGCACTTTGGTGAACGCAGCTTCGTTCTTGACCGCGTCGCCGCGCACCGGAATCTGCGCGGCCATGCCGCCCATCGCAAACGCACCGCGACGGTGACAGGTGCGGATCAGAAGTAGCGAATACGCACGGAGGAAGGCGCGATCCATCGTCATCACGCCGCGATCGGGCGTGAGGAAGCGCTTGTTCTTGCCTAACCGCTTGATGAACGAGAAGATGTAATCCCAGCGGCCGCAGTTGAGACCCGCGATATGCTCGCGAAGTTCGTAAAGGATTTCGTCCATCTCGAAGGCGGCGGGAAGCGTTTCGATCAGCACCGTCGCCTTGATCGTGCCCTTCGGCATTCTCAGCCTGCGCTGAGCATAGACGAAAACGTCGTTCCAGAGTTTCGCTTCCTGGTGGCTCTCGATTTTCGGAAGATAGAAGTACGGACCGGAGCCAGCCGCGCGCGAACGCTGTGCGTTGTGGAAGAAGTACAGCGCGAAGTCGAACAGCGCGCCGGAGACCGGCTTGCCGCCGACCGTCACGTGATCTTCCATCAGATGCCAGCCGCGCGGACGCACGACTAGCGTCGCGAGCTTGCTCCCTAGCTTGTATTCCTTCCTGGTGGTGGCGTCGACGAAGTCGATCTTGCCGTCCCAGCGGTCTTTCAGATTGATCTGGCCTTCAATTAGATTATCCCAGCTTGGCGAGCAGGCATCTTCGAAGTCGGCCATGAAGACTTCCGCGCCGGAGTTCAGCGCGTTCACGACCATCTTGCGGTCGACCGGGCCGGTGATTTCGACGCGGCGGTCGAGCAAATCTTTCGGCAGCTTGCCGATCTTCCAGTCGCTTTCGCGGATCTTGCGCGTCTCATTGAGAAAGTCCGGCAGTTCGCCCTTGTCGAAACGCGACTGGCGCCTGTTGCGGGTGACGATCAGGTCGGCGCGCTTCTTCTCGAATTTCTTGTGCAGCTCGGCGACGAAGGCGAGCGCTTCCTTCGTGAGAATCTCGTCGAAGCGAGGGCCGCGCACGCCGCGGATCGAGACGCCGCCCACGCGATAAGCGCCACCGCCAGCTTTCGCGACCGGCTTTGCCTTGGCGCGGCCCGCGGCCTTCTTCGCGCCCTTGGGCTTGGACTTCTTCTTGGCGGCGCGGGCGGGTTTGGCCTTGCCCTTACGCTTTGACTTCTTCGCGGGGGCCATCGGCCTTCTCCCTTGGGATTAAAGTGGCGGGGTTATGCCACAAACCCTCCGGGGGATTCCAGCCATCCAGAGCATTTGGTTTCGGGCCGCCGGTGGCCCAATCCAGCAATTCCACGGTGTGCAGGATCGGCCAATCAAGGGCCGAGCCAATCTGCACCATGCAGCCCACGTTCCCGGTCGCAATCAGGCCCGCGCCGGTCGAGCGGACATTCGCCACTTTGCGCTCTCGCAGGCGCCCCGCGATCTCGGGCTGGAGCATATTGTAGGTTCCGGCCGAGCCGCAGCACAGGTGGCCTTCGGGCACGTCGCGGACGTCGAATCCCATTCCGGTCAAAAGTTTCTTCGGCTCTCGGGTGATCTTCTGGCCGTGCTGCATCGAGCAGGCCGAGTGATAGGCGACCGGCAGCTTAATCTGCTGGCCCCCGCCCAATTCTAATGTCGAAAGATATTCGGTGATGTCGCGTGTGAGCGACGAAACCCTGGCGGCTTTCTGCGCGTAAGCGGCGTCGTTTCGCAGCATAAAGCCATAGTCCTTGACCGTCGTGCCGCAACCCGAGGCCGTAATCAGGATTGCATCTAATCCCCCGTTTTCGATCTCAGCGGTCCAGGCATCGACATTATTTTTCACGAAGCCGTGCGCCTCGTGCTCACGTCCCATGTGATGCGAAAGCGAGCCGCAGCAGGCTTCGCCCTTGGGCAGCACAACTTCGATGCCGTGGCGCGTGAGCAGCCGGATCGTCGCTTCGCGGATCGAGGGCTTCACCACCTGATCGACGCAGCCTGACATCAAGGCGACTCGGCCCTTCTTCGGTCCGATCGGCGGATATACGTGCGAGAGCGGAGCGCTCTTTTTCGGCAGCGAGCGGGGCGCCAAGGTGAGCATCGCGGCAATGCGCGGCATTCCCATCACACCGGCAATCGGTGCGATCCAGCGCGTGAACTGCGAAAGACGCATCATCGCGCGGAAGCGCGCGGGATACGGCATTACGAGCCGCAGCAGCGTGCGCGCGAACTTGTCGGAAAACGAGCGGGAGTAAGTGCGCTCGATGTGATTACGGGCGTTATCGACGAGATGCATATAGTGTACGCCCGACGGGCACGTCGTCATGCAGGAAAGACAGGAGAGGCAGCGGTCGATGTGTTTCACATCGTCCTTCGCAGCCGGGCGATCCTGCTCCAGCATCTCCTTGATGAGATAGATGCGGCCGCGCGGGCTGTCGGCCTCATCACCAAGCAGCACATAGGTCGGACAGGTCGCGGTGCAGAAGCCGCAATGCACGCAGGCGCGGAGAATCTTATCCGACTCCGAGATATTCGGGTCGGCAAGCTGCTGGAGCAAAAAATGCGTCTGCATGGATAACTAGGTGTAGCCGAACCACCGTCGAAGGCAATGGTCCGGCCTACTCCGCCTTGTCTTCATTTTCTTCCCGCTGCTTTTTTCGCCAAAGCCGCCGCAGGAAATAGAAGCCGCGCCGCGCGGGGGTATCGATATCGATGTCCTTCGCGATGGTCGCGCCGCCCTTTTCGATCTCAAGCACGAGTTTCCGCTCGTGAAATTCTTCAAGCTCAGGACGATGTCCGACGCTGATGATAGTCATCTGCGGCAAGCGCTCGTGGATAAGATTCATGAGCTTTTCCTGGCTCACGGTATCGAGCGCGGAAGTCGCTTCGTCGAGGATGACGATGTCGGGCTTGTGGACGAGCAGGCGCGCGAAGGCGAGCCGCTGCTTCTCACCGCCGGAAAGCGTCTGATCCCAGAACTCATTCTGCGATTCCAGCCGGTCCACATGGTCGTCTAGATCGACGACTTTCAGTGCTTCGATCACTTCGTTCTTATCGACTTCCGACTCGTCCATCGGATAGGAAGCCGCGCGCAACAGCGAGCCTACCGGCACATAAGGGCGCTGCGGCAGGAAATTCATGCGCGCACCTTTTGCGATTTCGATTTCGCCCGCACCCCACGGCCAGAGACCGGCAATCGCGCGGATGAGCGTGCTCTTGCCCGAGCCGGATTCGCCTACGATCAAGACGCGCTCGCCGGGCTTGATCGTTACTTCCGCGTCTTTCACGACGCCGGTGCCATCGTCGAGCGCGACCGAAACCATGCGAAGCCGCAATGCGACCCCTTCATCCGCATCACCCATTTGGATACGGCGCGCGGCTTCGTCTGTTTCCGCCTTCTCGAGCCCATCCAACGCAACCATCAGCGACGACGCGCGCCGCGCGCTCGCGGTCCAGTCGGCAAGGCGCGGATAGTTATCGACGATCCAGTTGAACGCGGTCTGCACGGTCACGAAAGCGGACGCCGCCTGAATGACCTGTCCGAGCGTCATGGTCCCGTCGAGATATTTCGGCGAGCAGAGCACGACCGGAATCACTGGTGCGAGTAGAAAGCTCGACTGCGCGACAATCGTGGTTCGCCCGTATTGCTTGCGGATTTCGCGCCAGCGGTTCAGCACATCGGTCAGGACCGCGGTGAGGCCTTCTTTTTCTTCGCGTTCGCCGTCGATCAGCGCAATGCTTTCGCCGTTCTCCCGCAACCTCGTCAGTGCGTAGCGCATTTCGGCTTCGGCCTGCGCCTTCGCTTCGCTCGCCGCGACATAGCTCGAACCGATGAAAACCATCACCGTACTCGCACAGACCGCATAGGCGACCGCCGCAAGCACCAGATAGCCGGGAATCGTAATTTGTGTTCCGCTCCAGTCGAACGTCAGATCGCCGCCGACAAACCAAAGCACGCCGACAAAGGTCGCAGCGGAAAGAAAAGCCGCGACAACGCCTACCGTGAAATCCACCGGAGCCTCGGTCGCGATACGCACGTCTTCGGCAATTCGATATTCGGGATTCTTGTGATCGCCTTCCATCAGATTGAGATGGAAGTAGCGTCCGTTTGCGAGCCAGCGGTCGGTCAGATGGTTGGTGAGCCATTGCCGCCAGTGAATCTGTGTCGTCATGCGCGCGTGCACGATCGCAACTGCGAGCAGGATACTGGCCAATGCAAGCGGCACGAAGATCAGCGCTTGCCAGGCGACGACGCCAGCATTCTTCTGTTCCAGCGCGTCGAAGATCGCCCGGTTCCAGACGTTGATCTGGTATTGAATAAAGACCTGCGCGGACACGATTGCGAGCAGGATCGCGACCAGCCCCCAGGCCCATTTGTCGCCGCCCTTCTTCCAGAAGCCCTTGGCGGAAATCCAGAAACGGCGGACGAGATATTTTTTTAGTCTTTTGCGTTCTTCGGCTTTCGCTTCTTCGCTGGACATTCGCCGCTCCCGCCGCAATAGCGACCAACAACAATTCGCTGTGCGCGGTTTCGTTCCGCGCCGAATAATCAGTCTTCCGGGTAAATGCGTCCCGGGTTGAGAACGCCGTTCGGGTCGAAGCTCAATTTCAGGCGCTGCGAGAGAGCTGCACGGACCGGATCGAGCGGCTCGAATACTTCGGCGGACGCACGCGCCGACGCCGAAGCGCGGATCAACGTCGCGTGGCCGCGGCCCGCGAGCGCCGTTCGCACCACGCCATCCTGCGGCTTGTCTTCAGGCATTTCCAGCCACAAGAGGCCGCCTGCCCAATCATAGTAATAATGTGCAGCGGTTATGGCGCTGATTCCGGCGGCGATCTCGGGTGCGAGCGAGGGCGTCGTCGAAATCTTCCACACCGGACGCGCAGCACTTCCGGCGAACGGGGCGACATCGCGAATGTTTTTCCAGAATGCACGAGATGCATTTGCATCGAGTGCGCCGAGTTCACCGAACGAACGCAGCAATTCTTCGAGCTTCATCTTGCGATAAGCGACCGACTGCGAAATGCCTTCGAGGCGAAGTGCTGTGACAGACTTGCCGGGCGACTTCAGCTCCGCGATTTTTTCCGCGCAGAATTGAGGAAGATGCGCCGCTGCCGAAACCTCGCACGAAGAGCCCATTGCCGCCGACATCGCTTCGCTGGCGCGGCTATCCGTAAGTCCAAATACCAAAACTGTCGCGCAATCTTCCGCGCGCGGCAGAACCTTCAACGTGATGTCGGTCATCGCCGCCAGCGTGCCCCAGGAGCCCGCGAGCAGCCGCGGCAGGTCGTAGCCGGTGACATTCTTCACGACACGGCCGCCGGCCTTGAAGATTTCGCCGCGTCCGGAGACAGCAGAAACGCCGAGCATGAAATCGCGCGCCGCTCCCGCTTTAATTCTACGCGGACCGGAAAGGCCTGCCGCGATTGCGCCGCCGATGGTGCCCTCGCCCGGCGCTTTATTGAGAAGCGGGCCGTAATCCATCGGCTCGAACGCAAGCTCCTGATTGCTTGCTTCCAGCGTTTTTTCGATTTCCGAAATCGGCATCGCGGCGCGGGCGGAAAGCACCAGTTCTTCCGGCTCGTATAATGTGATGCCGGAAAGCGCGGAAAGATCAAGCGTGACGTCGGTCTGCGCGCTTCGGCCGAGCTCGCGCTTCGTGCCATGTCCGACCAATTCAAGCCGCTTGGCGTTTGCCGCAGCCGAAGCGATGGCTTCGGCGACTTCGTTCGCGTCGCGAGGTTTGATTGCGTCTTGCATCAGAAGCGCGGCAGATCGGGAAACGCGGTCTTGCCGCCATGAACGTGCATACGGCCCATTTCGGCGCAACGGTGCAGTTCGGGAAAGACCTTGCCGGGGTTCAGGAGACCCTTGTCGTCGAAGGCGCATTTTACGCGGAGCTGCTGATCGAGATCGATTTTGTTGAACATCGCGGGCATCAGGTCGCGCTTTTCGACGCCAACGCCGTGCTCCCCGGTGAGCACGCCGCCGACTTCGACGCAAAGGCGGAGAATATCGTTTCCGAAATCTTCAGCGCGCTGCAATTCGCCTTCCTTGTTCGCATCGTAAAGAATGAGTGGATGCAGATTGCCGTCGCCGGCATGAAATACATTCGCGACCAGCAACCCGTATTTTTCCGAAAACTCGCGCATTTTCGCGAGTACCAGCGGCAGCTTCGCGCGCGGAATGGTGCCGTCCATGCAGTAATAATCCGGCGAGATGCGGCCGACCGCCGGGAACGCGGCCTTGCGGCCCGCCCAGAACTTCAGGCGCTCTTCTTCATTGTTCGAGATGCGAAGCGTGGTGGAGCCACAATCCTCCGCGATTTTTGAGACACGCTCGATCAAATGATCGACTTCGGCTTCCGGCCCGTCGAGCTCGACAATCAAGAGCGCTTCGACATCTAACGGATAGCCCGCTTTCACGAAGGCTTCAGAAGCATGGATCGCAGGCTTATCCATCATCTCCATGCCGCCCGGAATGATGCCGGCACCAATGATTTTCGCCACGCAATCGCCGGCGGCCTCCGAGGTCGGAAAGCCAACGAGCAGCGCGCGCGCCGTCTCCGGTTTTTTCAGAATCCGAACCGTCACTTCCGTGACGACACCGAGCAGTCCCTCCGAGCCGATGATGATGCTAAGAAAATCGTAGCCTTCCGCGTCGAGATGCTTGCCGCCGAAGCGCACGATCTCGCCGGTAATCAGCACCATTTCGACGCCAAGCACGTTGTTTGTGGTGAGCCCGTATTTCAGGCAATGCACGCCGCCGGAATTTTCCGCGACATTGCCCCCGATGGTGCAGGCTATCTGCGACGAAGGGTCCGGCGCATAATAGAAGCCTTTGCCTTCGACCGCTTTGGTAATGCCGAGGTTGGTGACGCCCGGCTGCGCGATTACCGCACGGTTCGGGTAATCGATCTCCAGCACTTTGTTAAATTTGCCCAGGCCGAGCAGCACACCGTCGGCGAGCGGCAGCGCGCCGCCGGAGAGCGATGTGCCCGCGCCGCGGGGCACCACCTTGATGCCGTTCTCATAGCAATAAGAAAGCACCTTCGAGACCTGCGCGGTCGTCTCCGGCAACACCACCACCATCGGCAGTTGCCGGTAAGCGGTGAGCCCGTCGGATTCATAAGGCCGCATCGCGATTTCGTTTGCGATCACGCCCTCGCCCGGCACGATCTCGCGCAAGGCCGACACGATTTTCTCGCGTCGATCGAGCACCGCTCTGTCGGGGGCAGGCATTGCGACCATGAAGCTGGTTCCGATCAGCGCTGCCCGGAGCGGGCGCGCGCTCTTCTTATATCAGAACCGTTCCAAAGGCCGAAAAGCGAAAAGCCGGCCCACGATGGGACCGGCTTAACTACATTCTTTTCAGGCGCGATTAGCGGATCAGTTCGATCCGAACGGCGACCAGGGCTTCGGCGCGGGCTGCGGCGTCACCGGTGCCGGATCGGACGCCGGGAAGCTCTGCGAGAGGGTCTTGTCGAGCTTCTTCTCGGCCTTCTTTTTCGGCGCGGATTTCTTCTTCGCGGCCTTCTTTGCCTTTTTCGCTACCTTTTTCTTCGCCTTCTTTGCGGCCTTACGCTTCGGGGCTTTGGCCTTCTTCGCTTTTTTCTTCTTCGCTTTCTTCTTCTTCGACTTCTTTGCCATGACTGACCTCTAACTCTTTCCGCCGTTTGTGCGGCCCAAGCGGCCGCGGTGAAAATTCAGGAGTTGCGCACCACCAACACGTGCAGGCTACGCGGGCCGTGCGCGCCGAGCAAATGCGTCTGCTCGATATCGCCCGACCGGGAAGGTCCGGTAATCCAGTTTACGGCGCGAGGCATCTTGTTCGCGCCGAAGCTCAAGCGGATCCGGTCCCATACACTCTCGTAATCGCCCGCTATATCTCTTTCGTCAACTACAACGAGATGATGGTCAGGGAGGAAGTTAAGCGTGGTCGGATTGTCGGCGCCCGATACCATTACGAGTGTACCGGACTCGGCGACCGCACCGAACGAATAGGACACGGAAGCAAGCTGCGCGCCGTCCGATGCACCCTTTGTGACCTCAAGCGCACGCTCTTTTGCCCAAGGAATGAGCGAAAGCCGCGCATCATCGCCGTGGCGGATCGACTGCGGCAGGTTTTTCGAGCGCAGATAGGCTGCGACCGCGGTAGGAACATCATCTTTCGTCTCGAGGATCGCGATCGAAGCCTTCGCGCTCTCGACCATCTGCCGGAACAGCTCCAGACGTTCGCGATCCGGCTTCTGTCCGCGCGCCGGAATGATACCGCGTGGATGTTTTTGGATGCGCGCGGTAACTGTTTCGTGCCGCAGACGATCGTCGCTGCTTACGCGCAAGGATTTTCTGATGTTCGCGAAGATCGCTTCCCGGCTTTTCATCGCGGGCCGCTCCGCTTTTTCCAGAGCGACTGGAAGGTTTCGCCTTGTGGCGACGGAAAATCGCGATGCCGTGTCCAGCCGGAAGCCAACGGCAGCGCACGGAGACGGCCTTTGCCGCCGAATAGACGAAGAAATTTCATCGCAAGCGAGGTTGCCCGGCGATAAAGCGCGGGGCGTTTTGCAAACGCCGCCCAGATGCCAAGGCCATAGCGCGCGAAAGCCGGCTGCAAGTGCCGCTCGAACTCCCGCTCGCGCCAGTTCCGCATCAGTTTGGGGAGCGGAATGCGCACCGGGCAGACTTCCTCGCAACGGCCGCAGAAAGTCGAGGCATTCGGCAACTGCCCGCCCTGCTCCACACCGACCAGAGAAGGCGTCAGCACCGCGCCCATCGGACCTGGATAGACCCAGCCATAAGCGTGGCCGCCGACCGCATGAAACACCGGGCAGTGGTTCATACAGGCGCCGCAGCGGATACAGCGGAGCATTTCCTGAAACTTGCCGCCGAGCATATTCGAGCGGCCGTTATCGAGCAGCACCACATGATATTCGAGCGGCCCATCCGGATCGCCGTCGCGCCGAGCGCCGGTCGAAAACGTCGTATAGACCGAGAGGTCGGTGCCGGACGCGGTGCGCGCGAGCAGGCGAAGGAAGGTGACCGCGTCCTCGCGGGTCGGCACCACCTTCTCGATACTCGAAATAACGATATGAGCTTTGGCAAGCGTTTGCGTCAGGTCGCCGTTGCCCTCGTTCGTGACAATCACCGAGGAGCCGGTTTCCGCGATCAGGAAATTCGCGCCAGTGATGCCGACTTCCACGTTGAGGAACTTGTCGCGCAGCATCGCACGTGCTTCGGCGAGCAAAGAGGTTGGCTCATCCAGATTGCGCTCCGGTGGAAGCTCGGTGTGCGCGCGGCGGAAATCGGCTTCGATCTGTTCTTTCGTGACGTGCAGCGCGGGTGCGATCAGATGCGACGGCGTCTCGCCGCGCAACTGAATAATGTATTCGCCGAGATCGGTTTCGATCGGACGGATGCCGCGCGCCTCGAGATAGCTGTTCAGGCCCGTCTCTTCCGAAATCATCGACTTGCCCTTGGCGACGGCCTTCGCGTTCAGGCGCTGACAGATACCAAAGATGATTTCGTTGGCTTCTTCCGCGGTCGCGGCCCAATGCACATGGCCACCGGTCGCGATCACATTCCGCTCATAGGCTTCTAAATAGAGGTCGAGATGCGCGAGGATGTGATCCTTCAGGTCGCGCGCGTTGTCGCGGAGCGCGTCGTATTCGGGCAGCTTCTCGACCGCCGCCTTGCGGCGTTCGATGAAGCCTTTTTCCGAGCGGGCGAGCGCTTTCTGGAGATAGGCGTCGTCCAGCGCCTTGCGTGCGTTCTCTTTGAACTGGGGAGAGTTTACCGGCTGTGTCATCGCTCGGGCTCGCCGATGGCCGGCTCGTCGCTCATCCCCGCGAGAACTTCTGCGATGTGACGAACCCTTACTTGCTTCCCTTCGCGGGAAAGTTTCCCGGCCATGTTCATGAGACAACCGAGATCGCCCGCAAGCAGCGTGTCCGCCCCGCTTGCCGCGATGTTCGCGGCTTTCTTCTCGACGATCTTGTTCGAGACGTCGGCGTATTTCACGCAGAAGGTGCCGCCGAAGCCGCAGCAGACATCGGGATCTTTCATCTCGACGAGGCTGAGGCCCTCAACTTTCGCCAAGAGCTTGCGCGGCTGCGCCTTGATGCCGAGTTCGCGCAGGCCAGAGCACGAGTCGTGATAGGTCACGCTGCCTTCGAAGCGCGCGGCGGGCATCGCTTTTAGAACGTCGCTGAGAAAGGCCGTCAGTTCGAAAGTCTTCGCGGCAAGCGCCCTGGCGCGCGGCTCCCACATCGCATCGCCCGCGAACAATTCCGGGTAATGCACGATCACCTGCCCCGCACAGGAGCCGGAAGGAAGCACGACATAATCGTAGTGTTCGAATGCTTCGATCGCCTGCGCTGCCAGTTCGCGCGCGGTTTTGCGATCACCGGAGTTGAACGCAGGCTGGCCGCAACAGGTTTGGGCAGGCACTTCGACCGCGCAGCCTGCATCCTCCAGCAGCTTCGCAGTTGCGAAGCCGATGCGCGGGCGCATCAGATCGACGAGACAGGTCGCAAACAGCCCGACACGGATCGGCTTTTTGATTGCGGCAGGCATTGAATCGGACATGACAGGACTTCGGTTCTGCCGCTGGAAGTATTCAGGGAAAGTGCTAGTAGTCGCTCCCTGAAAGCTTACTGGTTCGGGACCGCATCATGCAAACCATCACTTGTGTCGAAGACCTGCGCGAAATCTACAAGCAGCGCGTCCCGAAGATGTTCATCGACTACGCAGAGAGCGGCTCCTATTCGGAGCAGACGCTACGCTGGAACCGCGAAGATTTGCAGAAGATCCAGCTCAGGCAAAAAGTGCTGACCGACGTTTCCAAGCGCGATACCAAGACCACGATTGCAGGCAAACAGGTCAATGTGCCGCTGATCCTCGCGCCCATCGGTCTTTGCGGGATGCAGCGCGCGAACGGCGAAATTCTCGCGGCACGTGCCGCCGACCAGGCGGGCATTCCCTTCACGCTTTCCACCATGTCGGTGTGCTCGATCGAAGACGTGGCGTCGGAAACCAAGAAGCCGTTCTGGTTCCAGCTTTACGTGATGAAAGACCGCGAATTCATCCGCAACTTGATCGCGCGGGCGGCTGCCGCGCGCTGCTCAGCGCTGGTGCTAACGGTCGACTTGCAGATTCTTGCGCAGCGTCACCGCGACATCAAAAACGGTCTGTCGGTGCCGCCGAAAATGAAGATCGCGAACGTCCTCAATATGCTAAGCAAACCGCGCTGGCTCGGCGGAATCCTCGGCACCAAGCGCCGCAGCTTCGGCAATCTCGTCGGCCACGTAAAAGGCATGACCAACACCGGCTCGCTCGGCGAATGGACCGCAAGCCAGTTCGACCCGGCGCTCAACTGGGAAGACGTGAAGTGGATCAGGAAGCTCTGGAAGGGCAAGCTGATCATCAAGGGAATCATGGAAGTTTCCGACGCGCGGCTCGCGCTGAAGCACGGCGCGGACGGCATCGTGGTTTCGAACCACGGCGGCCGTCAGCTCGACGGCGCGCCCTCCTCGATCTCGGCGTTACCGAAGATCGTCGATGCAGTCGGCGACAAGACCGAAGTGCTGTTCGACGGCGGCATCCGCACCGGGCAGGACTTGATGCGGGCGCTCGCACATGGCGCGAAAGGCGCCATGATCGGCCGCGCCTTCATCTATGGTCTCGGCGCCAACGGCCAGGAAGGTGTCAGCACCGCGATCGAGTGCATCCGCAAGGAGCTCGATATGACGATGGCGCTATGCGGCGTGAACAAGATTTCGGAAATCGACAGCCGCGTACTTGCAGACCGGCAGTAAGCCGTAATTCAGCGCCGGTTGCCGAAAGCGACCCGGTCGCCGCTCATCCGCCAGGGCTGCGCGACCGTGCGGCGGTAGCGCGCGAGCCGTTCACGAACCGCTGTCCAGATCGTCCAAATCGCGTACATGGCCGCCTCGCCTTTTCGATTGAGGGGCAAAGCTAGGCGCAGCTCTGCGTCTTGAAAATTGAATAATTCTGATGGTATCGTTCTCATAGAGAGAACGATGGAACTGTCAGACCTCACTATTTTCCGGGCCGTGGTGGAGAGCGGCGGCATCACCCGCGCCGCCGAGAAACTGCATCGCGTGCCTTCGAACATCACGACACGTATCGGCCAGCTCGAGGACGATCTCGGCGTAAAGCTGTTCGTGCGCGAAGGCCGCAATATCCGGCTCTCGCCCGCCGGTTCGATCCTGCTCGACAAGGCGAACCGCCTGCTAGAGCTCGCGCGCGAAACGCGCGAAGCGGTACAGAGCGAAACGCCTCGCGGCGTTCTGAAACTCGGCGCCTATGAAAGCACCGCTTCGGTCTGGCTGCCGGGACGTCTGAGCGCGTTCCAGAAAAACTATCCGCAGGTGACACTCGAGCTGCACACCTGGAGCCTGCAAGGCATGATCGCAGGTATCATGTCCGGTGAACTCGAAGCCGCGATCATTTCCGGTTACGACGACGACCCGCGCTTCGAAAATCTTCTGCTTTACGAAGACGAAGTCGTGCTGGTGGCGCCGAAGAACAAGGATTCGCTCGCGCGCGGCAGCAAAGACGACTTTGTGTTGCTGTCTTTCGACGACGATTGTCCGCTGCGCCACCAGATCGAGCGCTATGTGCGCGAACGCATCCGGCCGCCGTCGCGCGTGATCGAGATGTCTTCCAACCATGCGCTCTTGGGCTGCGTCGCTGCCGGCATGGGAATCGGCATGATGCCGGAAAGCGTGCTGCCGAGTTTTCCCGGCAACAAGCATTTAAATATTCACCGTATGCCGAAAGATGTTGCAAAGAAACGCATCATGCTCACGTGGCGAAAAGGTATGCGCTCGGCGCGGATCGATGCGCTGGTGGAAACACTCTCGCCTTCGAAAAAACGCACGAAGAAGTAGCGCTTACATTCCGAGTTCGGTCAGGCCCGGATGATCCGCAGGGCGCGGGCCGAAAGGCCAGAGGAATTTACGCTCGCTCTCTTTGATCGGTACATCGTTGATGCTCGCCTCGCGGCGGCGCATTAAGCCGCTCTCGTCGAACTCCCACTGTTCGTTGCCGTGCGCGCGAAACCAGTTGCCGGAAGCGTCGTGATATTCATAGGCAAAGCGCGCGGCAATGCGGTTGCCGTGGAAAGCCCACACCTCCTTGATGAGGCGATAGTCCTGCTCCTTCTTCCATTTCCGGGTCAGGAATTCGACAATCGCAGGACGGCCTTGAAGAAACTCCGAGCGGTTTCGCCACACGCTGTCTTCGGTATAGGCGAGCGAAACGCGCTCCGGATCGCGGTGATTCCACGCGTCCTCCGCCATGCGCGCTTTCTTCGCGGCAGATTCTGTGTCGAATGGCGGCAAAGGCGGACGCATATTTATTTTCCCTGGAAATCAATCTTCCTTGAATCCGTATTCGGGGATGTTGCCGGAGGCGCCGTAATACTTGTACGGCAGGAATTTTCCAGACATCGTGATCTTGACGCGGTCGCCCTTAGGGTTCGGCAGACGCTCCATCACGAAATCGAAATCGATCGCCGACATGATGCCGTCGCCGAATTCTTCCTCGATCATCGCTTTCCACGCCGGGCCGTTGACCATCACCATTTCATAGAAGCGGTAGATCAACGGGTCCGTTGGCGGCATCGGCGTGCCGGTGCCGCGATACGGCACTTCGTTCAGCATCGCCTGCTCTGTTTTTGAGAGACCGAACAACTCGGCCGCGGATTGCGCCTGCGGCTTGGTGAGCTTCATTTGCCCCATCAGCGCGCCGATAATCAGCGTCGGCGAGAAGCCGCCGATCTTGTCGCAGATGTAGCTCCACTTCCAACCCTTCTCGCGCTTGATGTCGAGAATTTTCTCGCTGAGTGCTTCACGTTTCATCGTCGTCTTCCTTGTTAGAAATCAGGCGCGTTTGCGCATCGGCTCGGGCGCGGATGGCGGGATTGCCACCGGCCGCACCAGCGGCACGTTCATCGGATCCCAAGGCTTGCCTGCAATTTCGTCCTTGAAGGTGCGCGAACGGCTCACCAGAAAATCGATCAGGTGATTGCGGACGGCGTAGTAATCCGTGTGCTTGTGAATCTGGTTGCGCTCACGGTCTTTGGGCAGCGGATTCTCGACGATCTCCGCGATCTGCGCGTGCGGGCCATTGGTCATCAAGACGATCTTGTCGGCGAGATAAATCGCTTCATCGACGTCATGCGTGATCATGAACACGGTCTGTCCGGTGGAAAGGCAGATGCGGCGGACTTCGTCCTGAAGCGTGCCGCGCGTCAGCGCATCAAGCGCGGAAAACGGCTCGTCCATCAAAAGCATCTTCGGCTCGAGCGACAGTGCTCGCGCGATGCCGACGCGCTGCTTCATGCCGCCGGAAAGCTCGGACGGTTTTTTGTATTCGGCACCCTTGAGACCGACGAGCGAGATGAACTTCTCTGCGTGTTCGTTGACCTGCGCCTTGCTCCATTTTTTATGCTTGGAGCCGACGGCATAAGCGACATTCCCGAGCACCGTGCGCCAGGGAAACAGCGCATGGCCCTGAAAGATCACGGCGCGGTCCAGCGCCGGGCCTTCGATCGCCTGATTGTCGACAATCACGACACCTTCGGACGGCGCGTCCAGCCCCGCGAGAATGTTCAAGACCGTGGTTTTACCGCAGCCGGAGTGGCCGATCATGCAGACGAATTCGCCGCGATTGATGCCGAGCCAGAGATTTTCGAACACGGTCGTCTGCACGCCGTTAGGCGCGGGGTAGCGTTTCGCGATCGCTTCGATCGAAATGAGCTTCTCGGTCATGATTTATTCCGGATAGGTCACGAGCTTCGCGGCACGCGCGAGCAACTGATCGAGGATCATGCCGACAATGCCAATCACGAGGATCGCGTTGATGACGTTCGTGATCGAGAGGTTGTTCCACTCGTTCCAGACGAAGTAACCGATACCGGTTCCGCCGACGAGCATTTCGGCGGCGACAATCACGAGCCAGGCAATGCCGATGGAAATCCGCATCCCGGTCAGGATCGTCGGCGCGGCCGCGGGAAGGATAACGGTGAAGGCTCGCTTGAACGCTCCCACTTCAAGCGTGCGCGCGACGTTCAGCCATTCTTTCCGTACGCTCGCCACGCCAAACGCCGTGTTGATCAGCATCGGCCAGACCGAGCAGATGAAGATCACGAAGATCGCGGAAAGGCCGGAATCTTTGATGGTGTAGAGAGCGAGCGGCATCCAGGCGAGCGGCGAGATCGGTTTCAGCACCTGAATGAATGGGTCGAGTGCGCGGCTCATCAACTGCGACATCCCGATCAGGAAGCCGAGCGGGATCGCGACCATCACCGCAAGCAGATAGCCCATGCCGACGCGCGCGATCGAATACGCAAGCTGGATGCCGAGGCCCTTGTCGTTCGGGCCGTTGTCGTAAAATGGGTTTGTCAGATGCTGCCAGAGCGTGGCGCCGACCTGCAGCGGTCCGGGCATCGCGGATTTACCCTGCGTCGCATTCAGCCCCATCAGCTTCGCGTATTCGGGGTCCATCTGCTGGACAGCACCCGTCCCGCTGGTCGCGATGTGCCACGTGACCAAAAAGATCGCGAGGATCAGAACCGAGAGGGCGCCGGCGCGGAATGAAATCGACATGGCGTTGATCGCCATGGCCGGAGATTTCTGGCCATGGCGCCTTTCTTAGGATGCTTTTGAGATCTTGAAGCTCTTCAGATAAGCGTCGGGCTTCGACGGATCGAAGACCTTGCCCATCACCGAGAACGACTTGGTGGGTGATGCCGGCGGCGTCAACCCGACTTCCTTCATGAGCCTCGTCGTGTCGGTCGCAAGGAATACTTGCTTTGCGACGTCCGCATATTTCACATCGCCCTTGATCTGACCCCAGCGCTTCATCTGCGTGAGAATCCAGATCGCAAACGACTCATACGGGAACGGATCGAAGTCGACGCGCTTTGCGTCCTTCTTCACGGTTCCGAGTCCGTCGGCATAAGTACCCGTGAGAATCTGCTCGAGCACTGTGACCGGCTGGTTGATGTAGTTCGCGGGTGCAATCGCTTCCGCGATCTGTTTGCGATTTTCCGCCTTCGACGCATACGCGGTCGCATCGATGATCGATTTCAGGAGCGCCGCATACGTGCCCGGTGCGGTTTTCACGAATTCCTGCGAGGCCGCGAAGACGCAGCAGGGGTGCCCGTCCCAGATTTCCTTCGACAACAGATGAATAAAGCCGACGTTGTCGAACACCGCGCGCTGGTTCATCGGATCGGGACCGAGAAAGCCGTCGATATTGTCGGCGCGCAGATTCGCGACCATCTCCGGCGGCGGCACCGCTCGGATCTGCACGTCGGTATCAGGATCGAGGCCGTGCTCCGCGAGATAATAACGCAGCAGATAATTGTGCATCGAATAATCGAACGGCACCGCGAACTTGAAACCCTTCCAGGATTTCGGGTCGCGCTTGTCCTTGTGCTTGAGAGAAAGCGTGATCGCCTGCCCGTTGATGTTCTCGATTGCGGGCGCAGTGTAAGGCACCGCGGTTGCGCCGGCCCCAAGCGTGATCGCAAGCGGCATCGGCGAAAGCATATGCGCCGCGTCGTATTCCTTATTTAAGGTCTTGTCGCGGATCACCGCCCAGCCCGCGGTCTTGATCACTTCGACGTTCAGGCCGTGCTTCGTATAGAAACCCAGCGGATGCGCCATGATGATCGGTGTCGCGCAGGTGATCGGGATGAAGCCGACCTTGAGGTCTTTCTTCTCAATCGGTTTGGCTTGCGCGAAAACTTCCGTTGCAGTTCCCAGCGGGAAGAACTGCGAGATCGCCGCAAGCGCGGTCGAGGCGCCGACACTTTTCAGGAATGCGCGGCGCGCCGCGTCCTGCGGGAACATCGCGCGCAGCACGGTTCCGGCGACGATATTCTCGTAGTTCTTTTCGTCGCTGGCCGGGGCTTCCTCAACCTGCAAGCGCAGTGCGTGAGCGTGCTCCTCGGCACTGCGGTGCTGGCCGCAGGGGCAGCCCGACGTCAGGCGGCGCTTGGGATCGAACGGATTGTCGAACATAGGCATAGCCACTCCCTCTCGAACTATGAGTTGGAGCGATAAGAGCAACTTCGGTGCCAACATCCCCTAGCACCTGTACAATCTAAGAAAACTAGCGTTTTTCCATTGCTTCCAGCGCCTTAGATGCTACGATTTGTCGTGTAAAACGAGATTTCGTAGTTACTTGGCAGGCGGCTGCTACAAATGAAAAGAATAGAGCCGAAAAAACAGGCAGATGCCGGAGAGAGCGAGCGCTTCTTCCGCGATGTCGCGCGCGACAACCGGCTGATCCTGGAGGCCGCCGGCGAAGGCATCTACGGCGTCAACGCCGAGGGCAAAACCACCTTCGTCAATCCCGCCGCCGCGCAAATGCTCGGCTGGAGCGCCGACGAATTGCTGGGCAAGGATATGCACACCACCGTGCACCATAGCCACTCTGACGGCTCCCATTATCACAACCACGACTGCCCGATTTATGCGGCCTTCCGCGACGGCGCGATTCATGAGGTTGCAGACGAGGTGTTCTGGCGAAAGGACGGCTCGTTCTTCTTCGTCGAATACACATCGACGCCGATCAAGGACCGCGATGTCGTGGCCGGTGCCGTCATAGTGTTTCGCGACATCACGCAGCGGCGCGAAGCGGATGTCCGTCTGCGCGACGCACTTTCCGAAGTTGGACGGCTGCGCGAGAAGCTGGAGCGCGAGAACGCCTACTTGCAGGAAGAAATCCGGATCGAAGGCAATCGCCGCGGCATCATCGGCAAAAGCCCGGCGATGCAACAGATCCTCCGCCAAATCGAGATCGCGGCTTCGTCGCGCTCGAACGCGCTGATCGCGGGCGAAGCGGGAACCGGCAAAGAACTGATCGCCCGCGCAATCCATGAAGCAAGTTTGCGCGGCGAAGGGCCGTTCATTCGCATCAACTGCACCACGCTTTCGCGCGCGGAGTCCGAAAGCGAATTGCTGGGTGATCCCCCGCGCAACCGTTCCGGCCGTATCGAGCTTGCCGAAGGCGGCACACTCTATCTTGAAGAAGTGGGCGATCTGCCCCCGGAAGCACAGGACCGGCTCCTGCGACTGCTCGAGCAAGGCGAGTTGCAAGCTCCCGGCGATGGCAGCACACGCAAGCTGGATGTGCGGATCATTGCCGCGAGCAGCCGCGACTTGAAAGCGGCAGCGAAGCGCGGCAGCTTCCGGAGCGAACTCTATTATCTCCTGAACGTAATCGCGATCGAAGCCCCGGCGCTCCGCGAGCGGCGTGACGATATTCCGCTGCTTGCCGCGCATTTTCTCTCAGGTGTCAGCCGCAAGCTCCGCGTCTCTTCGGCGTTGAAAATCTCCGAGCCCGATATGCACCGGCTCGCGCAATATAACTGGCCGGGAAATGCACGAGAGTTGCAGAATGTGATCGAACGCGGGGCGATCCTAGCCCGCGGCGGACAAATCCGTATCGACCTGCCGGAGCCTGTCCCCGCGCACCGGATTGCAAATGCCGCGGCGGAAGTGGTCACGGAAGACGCGCGGCGCGACCGCGACCGCACGAATATCATGGCGGCACTTGACGCCTGTGGCGGCAAGATCTTCGGGCATGGCGGCGCGGCCGAACTCCTCGGCATCAAGCCGACGACACTTGCGTCCCGCATCAAGTCGCTCGGCATCCGCTATCGCAAGTCAGCGGTCCGCGAGCCGCGCCCACATTAACGCTCTGCCGCAGCGCGAGAAGCACTGGTAGTACCGCGGCTTCCGCGCGGGCAGCGGGCCTGTATAGTCCGTGATCCTTTTCCGCTGCCCGGTCTCCCGACATGAAACAGATTGCCGAAGTCCTGCGCACGTTCTTTGCGCTCGCAGTCCCCTACTTCCGCTCCGAGGAAAAATGGCGCGCACGCGCGCTACTGCTCGGCGTGATCGTGGCCGAATTCGGCGTGGTCTATGCGCTGGTCGCTTTCAATCACTGGAACGCTTATTTCTTCAACGCGATCCAGAACCGCGATTGGGACGGCTTTATGTTCTCGCTGCTGCTGTTCTGCGGGATCGCACTCTGGACCGCGACTGCGACCATGGCGCAGTTTTTCTTGGGCCAAACGCTGATCATGTATTGGCGGCGCTGGATGACCGAACAATACGTCAACCGCTGGATGGCCGACGGCCGCCATTATCGGATGCGCGTGCTCGGCCACGATGTCGACAACACGCATTTGCGTATCGCAAACGACATTCTGATCTTTCTCCAGAAGACGCACGACCTCGGCTACAATTTCCTCGGCAGCCTGATCGCGCTGGTTTCTTTCGCGTATATTCTATGGGGCCTTTCCAGTCTTGCGCCCTTCGTGATCTTCGGAGTCGATTACGCCTTCCCCGGCTATCTGTTTTGGATTGCGGTCCTGTATGCGGCGGTCGGCACGCTGATCGCGCATTGGATCGGCAAGCCGCTGATCGGCTACAACTTCAACCAGCAGCGCTTCGAATCCGATTACCGCTTCGCGATCACGCGTGCATGGGATCACTCCGAGCCGGTCGCGCTGATGCGCGGCGAAAGAATCGAGCGCGAAGTGCTTGGCACGCGCTTCGGCAATCTGGTGCGCAACTGGACGCGCCTGATCCGCCGCCAGTCCGGGCTAACCTTCTTCGTGACCGGCTATACGCAATGGTCGCTCGTATTCCCGACACTGGTCGCAAGCCCCGCTTATTTCATGGGCGCGATTCCATTAGGCTCGCTGATGCAAGGCGCACTCGCCTTCCAGCGCGTCGATATCGCGTTTGCGTTCTTCCTGCATTCTTACGCCAAGATCGCGGAGTGGAAGGCGAGCATGGACCGCATCGCGCAACTTGACGCCGCGCTTTCCAAAGTCGACAGGCCACAGAAGCCGGAACAGATTTCAATCGAGAGCAATCATGAAGGTCTCGACGTAAGCGATCTCGTCGTCACCTTGCCCACGGGCCGCGCGATTGCGTCACTCGACAAACTTGTCCTGCGTCCGGGCGGGCGCACACTTCTCACCGGACATTCCGGCTCCGGCAAATCGAGCATCCAGCGCGCGCTTGCCGGCATATGGTCGCTAGGCAGAGGCAAGATCGCCCTGCCGCAAGGCGATGTGCTCGCGATGCCGCAACGCTTTTACTTCCCGCTAGGGAGCCTCCGCACCGTCATCACCTATCCGACGCCTGCGGACAAAGTGGACGATGCGAAGCTGCGCGAGGTTCTTACGCAAGTCGGGCTCGGCTATCTCGCCGAGCGGCTCGATGAGGAAGCCGAATGGGGGGCAATGCTGTCCGGAGGCGAGCAGCAACGCGTGGCAATTGCCCGCGCGATCCTGTGCGACCCCGCGATCCTCATTCTCGACGATTCCACATCAAATCTCGATGGCGACGCGACCCGGCAAATGTACGAAGCGATCGACAAGAATTTGCCGCGAAGCATGGTGATATCGCTAGCGCGGACGGATGCCCTGCAAACGCTACACAAAGATACCGTCGCCTTGCCGCCCGCCACGGCGCGTGCAACGTAACGGAAAAGGGACGTTGCCCAAAGGAAGTTGTCTATGAGCAAGATGAGCTACTACACGGATTTCTGGGGCATGAATTACGACATCTGCCCCTGCGACGTGCACGTTACCGACTACCTAGAAGCACACGACGTGAAAGACGCGAATGTCTTCCACTTCGGCACCGGCACGCATCATCATGTCGGCATCCGCTGCCATGAGAACGGCTCCGGCAATCGCGTGCTCGGCATCACGGCTTCCATCGAGGAAGCGGAAGCCTACGTGAAACTCGCCATCGAACGGCCGGAAGTCTCGCGCGGCTACAAAGCCTTTTTCGGCGATATCTACGTGCTCGAGCCGAAACTGCTGCCGAATTTCGACGCGGTTGCGCTTGTGCATCTGTGCGAATTTCGCGCACCCGCGATGGACGAATATGACGGCCTCACCGACCGGCAACTCGTCGATCTGTTTACCGCGAAGCTCAATCCCGGTGGCCACATGATTTTCTACACGAAGTCGATGGCATGGGAACGCGCCCAGCCGATTGTCGAACAATGGGCAAAAGAAAGCGGCTTCGAAAAGACCGAAGAGTTCAAGACGCTCGCGATCTACCGCAAGAAAAAGTAACGGCAATCACAACATGAAAGCTTTCTTCTGCCGGGCCTATGGCGGCCCGGAAGTGCTGGAGTTGCGCGAAGTCGCTACGCCGTCTCCAAAGGCCGACGAAATCCTCGTCAAAATTGCCGCAACCACCGTCAACTCCGGTGACGCGCGCATTCGCGCCGCGCGCTTCCCGCGCGGCATGGGCTTGATTGGTAAACTCGTGCTTGGCATTTCAGGGCCACGGCAGCCGATCCTCGGCACCGAACTCGCGGGCGTTGTCGTGGAGACCGGCAAGGATGTTCGCCGATTCAAAAAAGGCGATGAGGTCTTCGCTTTTCCCGGCGTGAAATTGGGTTGTCATGCCGAATTCCGGACCTTGCAAGAGAACCAGAGTGTCTTCCTGAAGCCCGAAAATCTTTCCTTCGCGGAAGCCAGTTCCATTTCGTTCGGCGGAACGTCGGCCTTGCACTTTCTGCGCAAGGCGGAATTGCGCGCCGGCGAAAAGATTCTGGTGATCGGCGCTTCCGGCGCCGTCGGCAGCGCGATCGTGCAGATCGCAAAGCACCTCGGGGCGGAGATAACCGCAGTGACCAGCGCTACCAACGCCGCGCTGGTAAGATCGCTCGGAGCCACGAACGTTATCGACTATCGCAGCGAAGACTTTCTGGCGCGCGGCGAAACCTACGATGTGATCGCGGAAACTGCCGGCACAACCACCTTCAGGCGGGCCAAGCATTTACTGAAGAAGAACGGGCGTTTTCTCGCCATCGCCGCGGAAGTCCCGGATATGCTGGCAATGATCTGGTCGTCTGCGATCTACGGGAAACGTGTCATCGCAGGACCGGCGGAAGAAACGGAAGAAGCGGTGAGTCAGATCGCCGAATGGGCGAAGGCCGGCATCCTGAAGCCGGTCATCGACCGTACTTATGGCTTCGAGGAAATTCCCGACGCGCACGCTTACGTCGATACCGGCCGCAAGAAGGGCAGCGTCGTCATACTTGTGAACCCGGCGTGAGCGGCGTTTCACCGGTTGAGAATGGTACAGTTGGGTGGGCTCGAACCACCGACCTCCGGATCCACAATCCGGCGCTCTAACCAACTGAGCTACAACTGCACGGCTGCCGGCGGCCCTGGGGCGCCGATGCGGGCGGAATGTCTTTCAAACCGCCGTGCAATGCAAGGGTTCGCAGAAAAGCCTTGAAAAACAACGAAGCCCGGGCGCTCCAGCCCAGGCTTCGCTTATCTTTTGTAAGTTCGGCTTAGGCCGAGAACTTGAAGTTCTTCGACACGCCGGTCTTGATCGGCTCCGAGGTCTCGGTCGCGATCTTCTGGGCGAGCGCCGAGAGTTCCTTGGTCTGCGCGGTCAGCGTTTCGAACTGCGCGCGGAAATGCGCGGTCGAAATCTCGGCTGCTTCGGCGAGCGTCTTGGTGCCGAAAATCGCAGTCGTGAAATCGAACGAAGCGTTGACGTTCGCACGAAGCGCGTCGAGCGCCTTCATGTTGAACTCGGTCGCGCCCTTGGAGGCGGCGGTATAGGTGTTTTCGAGAAGATCGGTCGTCTCTTCGGCGGCCGCCTTCATCTTGTCGTAGCCATCCTTGGCCTGCTTCACGCCTTTTTCGGCGAACTCGCGGACCATCTCCGGCACTTCAACTTTCGGCATTTCGAATTTGGGCATCTCGGTCATGGCTATGGTTCCCTGCCTGGACAACAGCACGCGCGAACGGATCGTTCGCGGCTCCACCAGTCTTGAGGAAACGCCTTACCACGAGATTTGTTGCATCGCAACATAAATTATTGCGATGCACTATAAAGTAGTGAAATCGCTCAGGTTCTCGGCTTGGTGGCTTCGCGGGCTGCCGTCTGCACCTGCTCGCCCATAGCCTTGGTCTGCTCTGCGAACTTCTGCATCGACTCTTTGGCGAATTCGCTCTGAAGTTGCATGATCTCCTGAGGGTCGCGCGCACGGACCAGTTTCTCGGCGAAGGCAAAGGCCGCGGCGACGTTTTCTTCAGCAAATCCAAGCGCCTGGCGGCTGACATCGCGAGCCCCAGAAGTAGTGGCGTCGGTCTGGCTTTCCACCGCCGACATCGCCTTGCTGGCCTGGTTGATATAATTGTCGAAGGCAGACTTGGCCTGCTCGACGCTCTTCTCGGCAAAAGCGCGCATTTCGTGCGGCACTTCAAAACCCGGAACTTTCCCGAACATTTTTTTCTCCCTGACCTCGCTCCCGTCGGGATCACGCTACGCGCCATCCGGGCGAGGCTCAACCTCTTTGCTCTGTCTCGGGACAGATTAACCTTGCAGGACAAAGGTTTCGTGGCAAAGCCGGGTGGGAATAGCTTTCCGGGGGCGCCCAAATTATGAAGAAAGCGTAAATCCGGGCTTTAAACTTGGCCAAGATGAGCACCCGGATCGCCCTGGAATTGGTGGATGAGTTCGTTTCCGGCCCTCGCTGAATTGCTTTCCGAGCCGAGGTTGGCTGCGCTGATCCTCGATCCCGCGCCCGTGCTCGTGTTCGACCGCGACGGCCGCTTGCGTTTCGCAAACCGCGCGGCAGTTTCAGCCTATGGCGCGGCTTCGCTCGCCGAACTGATCGAAAAAAGCGGCGCGCTGTTCGGCGAAATACCGGAGACCGCCAAAGAATTTTCGGAGACGCTGCCGCTGAACGGCCCTTACCGGCGCGAAGCGATCGCACTCACGAAAAACACCGAGACGTTCCGCTGCGAGCGGATCGGACTTGCAAACGGATCGAGCGCGGTCCTGTTCACGGGGCTCGCGCGTGAGCGCTCCGACGGAAACTTAAGCAAGGCATTCAGCGCGCTGATCGACGGCGAGCGAGCTCCCTTCGCGCTGTTCGACCACGAAGGCAAGCCGCTGCACGCAAACCGCATGGCGACGGCGATCATGGGCCCTGCAGGTACGCTCCTGCATCTGCACGCCTCCGCTGCCGCGGCACTCTCGGACGCAAATCTCAAAGGTTTCGGCGAGATCCCGTTCGGGGTTCTGAAAATTTTTCTGAAGAAATTCTCGCTTGGACCTCACAGCCTCCTGCTCGCCTCTTTCACGCAGCCGGAGCGCGCGCCTGCGCCCGAACCGGAAGCGAAACCCGCGCCGCTGACGTCCGAAGAAAAACCGAAAGCAGAAGTGACGAAGGCCGAACTTCCTCAAGTCATCCAGCTCGGGCCACCGACGAACGATAATATCGGCTGGGAAGTGCCGAAGGCGAAGCCAGTTTCAGATAGCGAAGTCACGACGGAAGAAGTGAAAGAATTCTGGGCGGAGCTGGAAGAAGGCGAAGAACCGCAATCCGTCAGCACGGAAGTCGAAAGCGAAAATCCCGCGCCTAACGCTGGTGACGTCAGCCCTGAAGAAGTGAAAGAATTTTGGGCCGAGGCAGATGGCAACGAAGCCCCGATAAATAGCATCGCGCCGCCAGCCGAGCCCGAAGCGCCGAAACCGATCGCTCCACAAAAGCGCGCACCCTCACGCTTTGTGTGGCAGCTCGATCAGGACGGTAAATTCACCAGCGTTTCGCCCGATCTTGCAGAAGCCGTGGGCGACACGAACACCGCGCGCGTCGGCGAAGACTGGCCCGCGCTTGCCGCCCGCGCGGGAATTGCAAATACCGATGCGCTGTTTGCGGCAGTCAAGCGCCGCGACACCTGGTCAGGCGTGTCCGTGCTCTGGCCGGTCGCAGAGACGGATACTGCACGGCCGGTCGATCTTGCAGCGCTTCCCGTGTTCGACCGCGAACGCAATTTCCTCGGCTATCGCGGCTTCGGCGTATTCCGCGAAGCCATTCCGTTCATCGCGAAGACAAAGCCGGCACCGGTCGAAACGCCACAATCTGAGCCGAGCGAAGAAACCGCAGCCAATGACGAGTTTCCGCTCTCGCACGAGCCGGTCGTGGAACCTTTGCCGGAGGCGCCGAAAGACGAACCGCCTGCGCTCGATGTGCAGGATCACGTGATCCGCGTGCGCCCGCCCGATAGCGAGAACCGCTCCACGCTGAGCCCGAAAGAACAAACCGCCTTCCGCGAAATCGGCCGCGTACTCACGCGCGAAACGCTGGACAGCGAACGCGCGCGCGTGACCCGCGATCTCGATGAGGCTTTGGGTATTCGCGGCCAACAACAGCGCGACGAGCCCGGCCCGAAGACCCACGACATTCCGAAGCACGATATCGTCTCACCCATCGTTCGCCGTCCAGACGAGCCGGCGCCGATCGTTGCTCCCGCGCTGGATTTGTCCGGCGTCAGCGAACGCGCGCTGATGGATCGTCTGCCACTCGGCATCGCTGTGCATCGCGACGACAAGGTGCTTTACGCGAACCGCGCAATTCTTGATTGGGTCGGTCTCGATAATCTTGAAACGCTGGAGAAGAACGGCGGGCTGTCGCGCATTTTCTCCGGTGCGACCGCGCAAGCCGAAGACGCTGATCCCACGATCCCGCGTACGCTTGCGGTCCAGGGCCCGAGCGGCGAGCCGATCCCGGTCGAGACCCGACTCTTCTCGACCCCGTGGTACGGTGGCTCAGCACTGGTCTATGTGCTTCGCCGCGCCAATGCCGGATTCGACGAGCGGCGCGAAACGGTCGAACGCGCGTTGCGTTCGGCGGAAGCCGCGACCCGCGAGCAGCAGGCGATCCTCGACACCGCGACCGATGGCGTGCTCATCATCGACCGTGACGGCAAGATCACCGGCATGAACAAATCCGCGGAAGCGCTGTTCGGCTTCGACTTCGCGGAAATACAGAACTCCTCTTTCACCATGCTGTTCGCACCGGAAAGCCATCGCGCAGCGGTAGATTATCTCGACAAGCTCGCCTCCAACGGCGTCGCCAGCATCCTGAACGACGGCCGCGAAGTGGTGGGCCGCGAGCGCAACGGCGGGCTCATTCCGCTGTTCATGAATCTCGGCAAGGTCGGGGAGAACAACGAAAAATTCTGCGCCGTGCTTCGCGACATCACGCAATGGAAGCGCGCGGAAGAAGAACTCACCGGTGCGCGCCGCCAGGCCGAGCAGGCAAGCTCGCACAAATCCGACTTCCTCGCGAAGATCAGCCACGAGATGCGCACGCCCCTGAACGCGATCATCGGATTTGCGGAAGTCATGATGGAGGAGCGCTTCGGCCCGATCGGCTCGGAGCGCTACCGCGAATATCTCAAGGACATTCACCACTCCGGCGGGCATCTGGTCTCGCTCATCAACGATCTCCTCGATCTCTCGAAGATCGAGGCGGGCAAGCTGGAACTGAATTTTGCAAGCGTCGATCTCAACGATATTGCCAAGCAGTGTATGTCGATCATGCAGCCGCAGGCGAACCGCGAACGCATCATCATCCGCAGCGCGCTTGCCGAGCATCTGCCGCCTGTGGTCGCGGACCAGCGCTCGATCCGGCAGATCGTGCTGAACCTGCTTTCGAACTCCGTGAAATTCACGAAGCCCGGCGGCCAGGTTATTCTTTCCACGTCGCTAACCGACAAAGGCGAAGTCGTGTTGCGCGTACGCGATACCGGCGTCGGCATGACGGAAGAAGAAGTTTCGGCGGCACTCGAGCCGTTTCGCCAGCTTGCAACTTCGGGCCGTGACCGCAGAGAAGGCACCGGCCTCGGGCTTCCGCTCACGAAGGCGCTGGTCGAAGCGAACCGCGCCAGCTTTCAAATCAAGAGCACGGTGAACGCGGGCACGCTGATCGAAGTTGCGTTTCCCTCGACGCGGGTGCTTGCGGGGTAGCTTGAGACTATTATTTTAGCCGCGTTCCTGCCGGGATAGTCACCGGACTTCGCAAACCTGGCGATGCGGTTGTTCGCCCTTATTGAAGTCGCCCCAACGGCAAACCAGCTTGCCTTTCGGCGGCGCATCGTTGCGCACGACCGGCGGACGCGGCTGCGGGTTTATGCAAGCGCCATTCGGGGCCGCCACGAGCCCGGGAGCGCAAACAAGCGGACACACACGTGAGGCCTTTGCCTGCACCGCATCGAGCGCGGCGGCGCTTGGCGCGCCGACATCGAACTTCGTCGCGGCATATTGATTGAACGCGGTCAGCGCCTTGCGGGACTCATCGTTCCATGAAGCATCGGAGGCGATGATGCCGCATCCGACACGGCGCAATTCGACATTCAGTTTCACTGTCAGAGTATTCAAGTCCACGGCGGCAAGCCGCTGGATCTGCGCGCGAGCGAGCTGCGCATAAAAGCCGTCCGGGTTTTGTTTCAGAAACTGCTCGTAAACCTCCCGCGTGTCGATGCGTTGCGCCGCCTCAAAATCGCGCTGCGCGGCGGCCTGCGGAGCAAGTTTCGTTTCGCTTTTCGGCTGTGCCGCCGGCGGCTGTAATGGTGCGCGCGGCACCTCGGTTTTTGTCGCGACCTGCGACGGCGGTTGCGCGGGCTGTGCAGGTTGAGGCTGCCTCGTCAGCACCGGAGGCGGCTGCTGAACGATAACGGCCGGCCCGCGCGTTCCGAACAGATTGAGCCAATTCGCGCCGACGAAAACGAACACCAGCAAAATCGCCGCCGCGATGGCAACGGCGCCAAGCCAGCGGCGAGACGTTTTTCTTGCTGTGAAATCCGGCGCAGGCGACGGTGCGGAATACGGCAGTGGCTGGAATCGCGGCGCAGCTTCGTTGCCGGTAACTGCGACCGTCGCAGCGGTTTTCCCGCCCCACCCGATCGCGCCGCGGAACGCTTCAATCGAGGCCGTGCGATCACGCGCATTAAATGCAAGCGCACGGTCAACCGCCGCGGCGAACTCCGCGTTCAGTCGCGGCGCAAATGAACCGAGCGGCTGCAACGGGTCGCCGTTGCCAAAGGCAATTTGTTGTGTGCGCTCTTCCGCCGACACCGGAGGGCGACCGCCAAGCGCGCGGTAGATCGTGGCCGCAAGCGCATAGACATCGGCACGCGCATTGAGATGGTCGGCTTTGTCCTGGACCTGCTCGGGCGGCGAATAGAATTGCTTGGAGACGCTGAAAGAGCGGTTTGTTTTCGAGCGAAGCTGCGTCTGCTGCTCGATCATCTTGATCGCGCCGAAGTCGATGATGGTCGGCGTACCGTTTGTGCGCACCATGATGTTGTCGGGCGCAATGTCGCGATGGATCAGTTTCTGCGAATGCAGATATTCGAGCGCGCCGAAGATCGGCTCGATCATGGGGCGTAGTTCCGCGACCGATGGCGGCGCGGGCTTCTTGCGGAGCCATTCCTCGAGGGTTTCGCCCTCGACATATTCCATGATCATGTAGCCGGTGTCGTTGTCTTTCACGTAGTGAATGACATCGACGATGTTCGGGTGCTTCAGCCTGCATTGATCCGTGGTCGAGGACTCAAACCGCTTCAGCGCCCATGCCACGATGTCCGTATCGCGCGACGCGAACACGATGCGCGTGCTTTCCTCGCGCGAAGCGATGCCGCGGGGGAAAAACTCCTTGATTGCCACGTGCTTGCCGGTGACCGGGCTTGCGGCCTCATAGGTGATCCCGAAGCCGCCCGAGCCAATCACGCGCAGGATTTCGTAGCCCGCGATTTTCGAGCCAGCCTTTAGCGCATTCGGATCGTTCTGAATCGCCATCGGACCGCACCGTATAAAGTGCCGCGAAACCTGCGGCTTATGAAGATACCTTTATTCCTGATCGCGAGGAAAGTCCGTGATCGCGATCACAAACCCGATCACGGAGTCGCGAGGGAACCTTCTCGGCTACTGGACGGCTGGCGTAGGCTTGGCCGTCAATTTCCCGTAACAGCTGCCGCGATCGTTCGTGCTCACGAACTCGCCTTCGATCGCTTCCGGCGTGACTTTTCCGCTGTAGCGCATCTTGCGCGCGAACAGCCCGGTGGTTTCGCTCGCACCGCTCTGGAAATCGAACGAGCCGTCGGTATTGACCCCGGTCACGAAAGTATTGCCGCTGTGAAGAATTTGCAGCGCCGTGCCATCGACTTCAACGCTGAATGCCGCGCGCCTGCCCGGCACGCAATTTGTCAGCGCCTGCTCCGCGCTGTTCTCCACAACGCGATAGAAGACGACTTCGCCGGTGTAGCGTTTGGCAAGCGCTGCCGTCGTATGCGGCCCAGTATCCTGCTTCGGCGCGTTGGCATCCTCTGCGGGCTTCACCTGCATCTGCGGAATTTCTTTTACGTCGTCGAGCTTCGGTGCAGGCGTCTCCACTTGCACGGCTTCGCCGCCGAATTTCGGAAGCGCGATCAAACCACTCAGATAAGCAACCCCAATGCCAAGTGCCGAAATTCCGATCAACGGCAACAGCCATGGCAAGCGCGAGCGGCGTGTCGCCTCGTCAGAATTGCGTTGGAGTGCGCGCGGCAGGGCGATCTCGGTGCGATCGTCGTCACCATTCCAGTCCAGCTCGTCGCGAAGCTCCTCAATCTGGAACTGCCGGTCTTCGGCGTTAAACGAAAGTGCGCGATCGACTGCGCTTGCGATTTCAGGGGTCAGCGCAGGCGCGACAGCGCTTAGCGGAACGTAAGAGTCCGGCTTTCCGTAAGCGAGTTTCTGCATCCGCTCTTCGGCGCTTGCCGGCGGACGTCCGGCGAATGCACGATAGAGCACGGCACCCATCGAATAGATGTCCGCGCGATGATCGAGTTCGCCGTCGGCTTCGATCTGCTCCGGCGGCGAATAAAACTGCTTCATCACCGCGAACGAGCGCGGATTTGAACGCAGTTGCGTTTCCTGCTCAATCAGTTTGATCGCGCCAAAGTCGATGATCACCGGGCGCCCGTCGGCGCGGATCATGATGTTGTCCGGCGCGATATCGCGATGGATCAGCCGCTGCCGGTGCAGATAGCCGAGCGCTTCGAGCACCGGCGAAAGCAGCGGCTCTAGCTCATCGGAGTTAAGCGGCGTTCCCTGTTCGCGCAGGAGATGCTCGAGGGTTTCGCCCTCGACATATTCCATGATCATGTAGCCGGTGCCGTTGTCTTTCACATAGTGAACGACATCGACGATGTTCGGGTGCGTGAGCCGGCACTGGTCGAGGGTCGAAGATTCGAAGCGCTTCAGCGCCCATTCGACGATCTCGGAATCGCGCGGCGAATAGACGATGCGCGTATCGCCCTCGCGCGAAGCGATGCCACGCGGGAAGAATTCCTTGATCGCAACGCGCTTGCCTGTGAACGGGCTGTCGGCTTCATAGGTGATGCCGAAACCGCCCGCGCCGAGAACGCGAATGATGTGGTAGCCCGCGATCGCCGCGCCCGGCCGGAGCGCGTTCGGATCGTCTGCCATCGCTGGATAAGTCCTATTGCCCGCAGCAATCCCTAGCCTGCAACCATGGCCGGGTCGAGTGGTGGTGCAATCGCTTTTGCGTGAACGGCCCTACCTTTAAGGCTTCGGCCACAGCGTCTCGAACAGTGCCGCTACCGGACGAAGCGGGATTTCCGCGCAAGGGAAAGTGCGTTTGAACGGAGTGCCGCGCAAGCCTATCTGCATTTCCGAGGCGCCCTCGTTCCAGATGAAGTCGGTGAAATCCGGCCCGATGCTCTGCACGCTGAACAGGAAAGATTTTCCGGCCGAACGCAGGATCGTGCCGGGCATCGGGTCTTCCTGTGATGGCGACTCATAGATCGCCTTCTTTGCCTGCGTGTCGAAGGTGAACAGGAGCGGCTTGAATTCGCCGTCGTCGCAGCGAAGCGAGAACTGTTCCGCGCCGGCCGCCAGCGGAAGTATCACCAAGGTCGCGGCGACAAATACCCTCATCCGGAAACGATAACACGCCGCGCGAGGGTGCCGCGCGGCGTGTCTGAAAAAGGTGAACGCGATGGTTAATCCCCGCGCAAAAAAATCCGGGATCAGATACCGAGTTGCGTAATGAACTTCGTGTTCAGATAAGCCTCGATCGCTTCGGAACCGCCTTCGGAACCGTAGCCGGAATCCTTCACGCCGCCGAAGGGAACTTCGGGCAGCGCCAGGCCGTGGTGATTGATCGAAACCATGCCGCTCTCGAATGCGGCCCCAATGGCGGAAGCCGTTTTCGCCGAATTCGTATAGGCGTAGGCCGCAAGACCGTAGGGCAAACGATTGGCCTCTTCCACGACTGAGTCGAACGACGAAAACGACGAGATCGGCGAGAGCGGGCCGAACGGCTCCTCGTTCATGATCCGCATATCGTTATTGATGTTGGTCAGCACGGTCGGCTCGAAGAAGTTACCTTTGTTGCCGATGCGCTTGCCGCCGGTCTCTACCTTCGCACCCTTCTGCACCGCGTCGGCTACGAAAGACTCCATCGCATCGACGCGGCGGGTGTTTGCGAGCGGGCCCATGCGCGAATCCTTATCCAGACCATCGCCGACTTTCAGCTTCTTGGAAGCGGCAGTGTATTTCTCGACAAATTCGCCAAACACTTTTTCGTGCACGAGGAAGCGCGTGGGCGCTACGCAAACTTGGCCCGCGTTACGATGTTTGTTCGCGTTCAGTACCTTCACTGCGACATCGACATTCGCGTCGTCGAACACGATTGCCGGAGCGTGGCCGCCAAGCTCCATCGTGATGCGCTTCATGTGCAGGCCGGCGAGCGAGGCAAGCTGCTTGCCGACCGGCGTCGAGCCTGTGAACGTGATCTTGCGGATCACCGGATGCGGAATGAGATAAGAAGAAATTTCCGCCGGGTTGCCATAGACAAGCTGCAGCACGCCCTGCGGCACACCCGCGTCGATATAGGCCTGCACGAGTGCGGCACACGAAGCCGGCGTTTCTTCCGGGCCTTTCAGGATGATTGAGCAGCCCGCGGCAATCGCTGCGGAAACCTTGCGCACCGCCTGATTGATCGGGAAATTCCACGGCGTGAACGCCGCGACTGGACCGACCGGCTCTTTCACGACGAGCTGATAGATATTCTCGCCGCGTGCGGGAATGACGCGGCCATACGTGCGGCGCGCTTCTTCCGCGAACCAGTCCATGATGTCGCCGGCAAGCAGCGTTTCGCCCTTGGCTTCGACGAGCGGCTTGCCCTGCTCCAGCACCATGATCTTCGCGATATCGTCGGCGCGCGAGCGGATGATGTCGGCGGCCTTGCGCAGCGTTTTGTAGCGCGTGTCGGCGGGCGTTTTCTTCCAGACCTTGAAGCCTGCATCGGCAGCGGCAAGCGCCTTGTCGAGATCGGGCTTGGTCGCGTGCGAGAGCGTCCCGATTTTCTCGCCGGTCGCGGGGTTCAGAATCGGCTCGCTTTTGCCTTCCGCGCCCTTGGTCCATTCGCCGTTGATATGCAGGGAAACGTCCGAATACATTGTCTCTCTCGCCTGATTGTTTCTAATTTGGCCGGGATGGGGCTACGAAAGTGCGCCCCTGTCAACACCGGCAACGCAAGGCTGATCATACCGTAATGACAACATTGGATGCCACCGCTAAGGCCGCAGAAATTCTCGACGCGCTCGACCACCAGAAGCGGCTTGCCGCGTTCTCCGGGATCGAGATGCCGCTGGCTTATGCCGTGGTCGCGGAGATGCGGCGCTTGCGCACCGCGCGCGGCGAAAAGGTGCTCGGCCGCAAGATCGGCTTCACCAACCGCACGATCTGGGACGAATACAAGGTCTTCGCGCCGATCTGGGGTTATATGTACGACACGACCCTCTTTGATGCTTCCGCTGCGCGGAATGTCGATCTGTCGAAGTTCGCAGAGCCGCGGCTGGAGCCCGAGATCGCATTCCACTTCTCGCGCGCACCGCAGGCCGGGATGTCGCCCGCACAGATTCTGGATTGCGTGGACTGGATTTCGCATGGCTTCGAGATCGTACAGTCGCATTATACGGGCTGGAAGTTCGCGGCCCCCGATACGGTCGCGAATAATGCGCTGCATGGCGCATTCTTTCTTGGCCAGAAGATTTTCGTCGTGACCAGCCGCGCGGCATGGCTCGGCCCGCTTACGAATTTCGAAATCTCGCTTTATCGAAACGGTGAGTTTATCGATAAAGGCCACGCGCGTAACGTGCTCGACGGGCCGCTGTTTGCGATCAGGCATCTGCTCGATTTATTGAAAGACGATACGCATAATCCGCCCGTTGCAGCGGGCGAAATCATCACCACCGGCACGGTAACCAAGGCTTGGCCGGTGGCGCCGGGTGAAGTCTGGCGCACGGAAGTAAGCGGATTGAAGCTGCCGGGGATTGAGATCGGGTTTCGCTAGAAGTCTTTGACCAGCAGCAAACCCGCTTCGTTCTCCGTATTCCAGTCCTCGATCACCATCTTGCGCGAGGCCCGCTGCGTGTAGCCCTGGCGCCCGTAAAGCCGCTGTGCGCCGATATTCTTGTCGGCAACGATTAAACTCATCCCTCGCTTGCCCGTCTTGCGGCCGGTTTCTTCCGCAAGCTCGATCAGCTTCACGCCAAGGCCGCGATTGCGAAACTTCGGCTGCACCGCGAGCACATTGATGTACCAGGTGCCGGGAGCGAGATTTTCGAGTTCCTGAAACGGCACGAAGATCGGCGGCATATCCGGCGAAACCGGTTTCGGCATATCCGGGATTTCATAACCGATCAGGCAGCCCGCACATTCGCCGTCCTGTTCGATCACGGTCGCGTTGCGATAGGAGAAAGCGCCTTCTTCCCGCGCTGCGCGGGCGCGGCCGACATCCCAAGGGTCTTCTTGCTCTTTTGCCAGTTTGGCCCAGAGATAAAGCGGCAGCCCCTCGCCTGCGTAATTCACCAATTCAGCGAGCGCGGCAGCGTCGGCTTTGGCCGCAGGACGAAACGTCATTTGCCGATCAAGGCTCCGATCTCTTCGCGCGACGGAAATTGCCCGGTCTTCTCGATCCGTTTGATCGCGTCCACAATCGCGCGGTTGACCGGCGTCGGAAAATTGATCTTCTCGCCGAGCCGGACGAATTCGCCGTTCAGGTAATCGATTTCGGTCGGCTGCTTGCGCAAGATGCTTTGCAGCGTCGAGGTCACAGTCGTGCCCTCCTCACCCCGGCCTAGATTTTTCCTCAGGACATACTTCCCGACAAAATCCGGCAGCCTGAGCAGATTCGAGAAAAATTTCATCGGCGCGCCGGGCATATCAATCAAGGGAATACCGGCTGCGCGAACCACCCCGAACGACTCTTTCAACTGCGCAACGCCGAGCGCTAGAACCACCGGATCAGCCGCGCATTCCTTGAGCGACTTTCCGGTCAAGGCTTGCAGGCTGTTGGCGAGCGCATTGACGACGAGTTTCGACCACACCGCGCCTTCGATCTTATGTGAGACGAAAATCGGCGTAACAAGCTCGAACAGTGCGATCGTGTCCTCCAGTGCCGAGCGCTTGTCCTTCGTCACCGCGCCGAGCACGGTGAATCCCTGGCGGTTATATTGAACCGTGCCAGGCTCGAGCGATGAAGAGTTCAGCATCAAGGTTGCGGTAATCGGCTCGACGCCGTGCTCTGCCAGCACGATTTCCCCCGCGCGCACGCCGTTTTGCGTCGTGACAATCGTCGCATTGCCGAGCGATGGCTTCAGCACTCGCAAGGCTTCGGCGAGATCCTGCGTCTTCATCGTGAAGACCGCGAGGTCGGTGCCCGGCGGAATTTCGGACGCGACCTTCGGCGAAGCGTGAAACTCGCCGGCGATCCCGCTGACCTGCAACCCGGACGCGCGCAACGCTTCCACGCGCGACGGGCGCACGACCATGGTTACGTCTTCCTCTCCCCGCGTCCAAAACGCGCCAAGGAGATTGCCGATCGCGCCTGCGCCGACCACGGCGATTTTAATATTCAGCGGCATGGCTAAAAATACAAAGCGCCGCAGAGAACCCGCGACGTACGTTCGGGCGGGTAGTTACTAGAATAGCGAGCGCGATGCTATTCCCAAAAAGAACTGTCCGAGCGTCTGCTGTTGCGGGACTGCTTCGGCGGCCTTCGCGGGCTGCGGCTGCGGGCAGACTCGGTCGGTTTTGTCCTTCACCGCCTTGAGCGCATTCGCATTCGGGGATTTGACGTCGAATTTCGTCTGCGCCTGGCGATTGAAGGAGGCAAGCGCCTGCTGCGAGGCATTGGTCCAGTCCGTATTACCGGCTGGCCCACAACCCACGCGCTTCAATTCCGCATTCAACCGCCTGACGATGCCGGGAAGTTCGAACTCGACGAGCTGCTTGCGCTGCGCGCGCGCGAGATCGGCATGAAAGCCCTCGGGATGACGTCCGAGAAACAGGTCGATTGCCTCAGTATTACCGGTTGCGAGCGCGAGCATATAATCGTAGCGCGCCTCAGCTTCGGGATCCGTGATCGCAGCGCCGGCAACCGCGGGCACCTCGGTGCGAACGGGCTGAACCGCCGGAAGAACCTGCTCGGTCGCAGCGACTGCAGCAGCCACCGGATAAATTTCAGCGCGTGAGCGAAAAGAGCTCGACGATGCGATCAGGGAAAGTATCGCGGCAATCGCAGCCAGAATGGCGAGGGCAAAAAGCCAACGCGGGGCGGCGCGCTCGGTCACAACGACCGGCTGCACATCGGTTGGAGCCGATTGCAGCAGACTTTGTTTGGATCGTTTCGCCGTAGTTTTTGCCGGCCGCTTTTTCAGCTTTGCCGGCTGCGAGACCTTCTTCGCATTCGCACGCATACCGCACCTACCCCACCCAACTTATCGGTCGCTCCTAACCTGCTCAATCCCGGAACGAGTGTAGCGCTTACGAGGCGAGAGTCATGTTGCGGACAATGCTTGCGCGAAATTTAGCCTGTGCCTGTGGACGCTTCTGAATCTCGTTGCCGATTCAAACACTTCGCCTATCAGAAATAGAACGCTGGCCGCGGCCGCGAGCCTGCACACGCTAAGGATAAACCGGCGGCACGCTTGACGGGCATACCAACGGCTGCCAAAAAATTACCAAGCAAGTTCAATAGCTTAGAGAAGTTCTAATCTATGAGAAACTTGCCTGGGATACGTTCGTGATCGTCTGCTCCTGCAACTGTCTGACCGAAGCGCAAATCCGCGAGTCCTGCGCGCGAGGCGAAGGCGCACCGCGTTCAACCTTCGAGGTTTACAAGTGCCTCGGCTGCAGCCCGAAATGCGGCACCTGCGCCCGCACGATCCGCTCGATCATGGACGAGGTGATCGGCCGCGACGCTTGCGGCGTATGCCCCGTGGCCGCAGGCAGCGCCTGTGGGGCGGCCAATATTGCCGATGCGCTGAATGCAGCCATTGAACCGCTCCCGGCCGGGACGGCGCTCGTCGCAGCCGAATAAGCTTTATTTTTCAACTGCTTCGGAACTACCGGGAACCGATTGCGTTCTCCTTAGAACTATTCTAATTTAACTCCATCACCTGTTTATTGAAGGAGCGGCCGCCATGAAAGGCGATCCCAAAGTCATCGAATATCTCAACAAGGGGCTTCGCTCGGAACTGACCGCGATCAACCAGTACTGGATTCACTACCGGTTGCTCGACGACTGGGGCTACCTCGACCTCGCGAAGAAGTGGCGCGCGGAAGCGATCGAGGAAATGCAGCACGCGGACAAGTTCACCACCCGCATCATCTTTCTCGAGGGCCTGCCGAATATGCAGACGCTGGACCCGATCCGCATCGGCCAGAACGTCAAGGAAGTGCTCGACGCCGACCTCAAGGCCGAGTACGGCGCCCGCGCGCTTTATCAGGAAGCCGCGATCTACTGCCGCGATGTGAAGGATCTTCCCTCGATGAATCTCTTCGAGCAGCTAATGACCGACGAAGAAGGCCACATCGACTTTCTGGAGACGCAGCTCGATCTGGTCGAGAAGCTCGGCCTCGAGCTTTACTCGCAGCACCACATTGGGAAGTTGGAGGACTAAGGCTCGCCTCAGTCCTTTTGGAAGGCTGAATGACTGATTTCTCAGTCGCCTAAAATAAAAAGGGCCGAAGGATTGCTTCGGCCCTTTGTCGTTTCAGATGACGCGAGTTTAGTTGCCGACGCAGATGCCGCGCACGCAGATCGTACCGCGCGGCTGGAACGCTGGCTGTTGCGGCTGCTGCTGATACTGCGGCTGCTGTTGCGGACGCTGCTGCACCTGCTGCGGGATGGCAACACAGGTATTGTTCTGCACCCGGAAGCCTGGACGGCAGGTCAGCGGACAAACGCGCGCATCGCGCTCTTTTAATGCGCCAAGCAACTCGCCGTTCGGATTGGAGTCGAATTTCGTCTTCGCGTGTTTGTTGTAAAGCTCGAGCGATTTGCGCGCGGTGTCGTTCCATTCGCCGTCGTTCTGGTCGGGGCCGCAGCCGACGCGTTGCAGCTCAGCGATGACGTTACGCGTCAATTCCTTCTGCACGCGAATCTGTTCCTGTTCCGCGCGTTGCTGTTCGATCATCGCAATCTTGGTCTTTTGCGCGCGCGCGAGCGTCGCGTAGAAGCCGTCCTGATGGCGCGACAGGAAGAGGTCATAGGCCTCCATGGTGTCCACCTTCTGCGCGAGCTCGAAATCGCGGCGCGCTTCAGCCTGCGGATCGACCGGCGGCGGCTGCATCAGCGGCGGCGTTTCCACGCGCGGCTGCTGAACCTGCGTTTTCGGCTGCTCGACGACGGCCACCTGTTGCTGGTTTGGCACCTCGGTCTTTGCAGATTGCTGCGGTGTCACGACCGCAAGCTGCGGATCGCCGCCCCGGAACGACATCATCGCAAACGCTGAGCCGACGACGAGAACCACGAGTGCTGCGGCAATCGCGGCCCACCGCTTGCCCATGGAACGCTTGCCGCTCGCGACCTTCGCGGAAGACGGCGAAATATAAGACGGGTTCGGTGGCGTGCTCGACACGCTGCGAACCGGCTTGGTCGGCGCGCTCGAGCTCGACATACCCTGCCAGCCGATCGCTTCGCGCAGTTCCTCGATCGAGCCCTGCCGTTCGCTCGCGCGGAACGCGAGCGCCTTCTCGATCGCTTTTGCGATGGCTTCCGGCACATGGGGCGCCGCTTCCGAAAGCGGTGTCAGCGAATCGCCTTCGCCGAAGGCGATCTTGCGCGCACGCTCTTCAGTGTCAGCCGGCGGTTTGCCGGCGAGCGCGCGATAGAATACGGCGCCGAGCGCGTAGATGTCGGCGCGTGCATCCAGCGTTTCGCCTTCGCGGGTCTGCTCCGGCGGCGAATAATGCTGCTTGCCGACCATGAAGGAATGCACGGTCTTTGCCTGCAGGAGCGTGCGGTTCTCGATAATTTTGATCGCGCCGAAGTCGATGATCACAGGACGGCCGTCCGAGGTGATCATGATGTTGTCAGGCGCAATATCGCGATGGATGAAATTCATCGAGTGCAGGTAATCGAGCGCGTCGATTACCGGCTCCAGCATTGGGCGAATTTCATCGACGGTCGGAAGGTTCGGCCGGTCACGAAGCCACTGTTCGAAGGTTTTGCCTTCGACATAGTCCATGAACATATAGCCGGTGTCGTTGTCCGCGAGATAGTGAAACACCTCGACGATGTTCGGGTGTTTCAGGCGGCATTGCTCGGTGGTGGAGGACTCAAACCGCTTCAGCGCCCAGCTCACGAGCTCGGTGTCGCGCTCGGCATAGATAATTTCGGTGGCACCTTTGCGGGACGCGATCCCGCGCGGGAAAAATTCCTTGATCGCAACGCGACGGCCCGTGACCGGGCTCTCGCCCTCATAGGTGATGCCGAAGCCGCCCGCGCCGAGGACGCGGACGATGCGATAACCGGCGATTACTGTGCCGGCCTGTAGCGCGTGCGGATCGTTATTCATTGGACGCCCATCTGATTGCGCGGATGCTAATGGAAAGGCCGCCTTGTGCAACGCACGAAGTTCTCACTCCTTGGCACAAGCGCGTGATCGCTCCAAAGCACTTGTTTGGAATAAGTCTAAACTATTGATTTCATTTGATTTTTTCCTACGATTCGCGTTTTCTTCGGCCGGAATTCTAGGAATTTTACGGCCAAATCAGAGCCGGAATGCTGCCAGGAGAACCGTATGAACCGTCTGCTACCCAGCCTCACGTTCGTCGCAGCAGTTGCCGCGAGCACAATCGCGCCCCTGCCTGCCCAAGCGCAGGGCGAGGTAAACGTCTATACGACCCGCGAACCGAAACTCATTCAGCCGCTGTTCGATCTCTTCACCAAGAACACCGGCATCAAGGTCAACGCGATTTTCGTCGAGAAGGGTATGGCCGAGCGTGTCGCCGCCGAAGGCGCGAACTCCCCTGCCGACATCATGATGGCAGTCGACATCGGTAACGTTCTCGACGGCGTCTCGCGCGGCGTGACGCAAGGCGTGCAGTCGGAAGCCCTCGCCTCAGCGATCCCGGCTAATCTTCGCGACAAAGACGGGCACTGGTTCGCGCTTTCGCTGCGTGCGCGTCTCTTCTACGTTTCCAACGAGCGCGTGAAGGATAAAGCGCTCACTTACACGGACCTTGCCGATCCGAAGTGGAAGGGCAAAATCTGCATCCGCTCCGGCCAACATCCTTACAACACCGCGCTTATTGCAGCGTATATCCATCACTACGGTACGGCGAAAGCCGAAGAGTGGCTCAAGGGCGTGAAAGCCAATCTCGCGCGCAAGCCTGCCGGCGGCGACCGCGAAGTCGCGCGCGACATTCTCGGCGGCATCTGCGACGTCGGTGTCGCCAACTCTTACTATGTCGGCCTGATGCGCGGCGGCAGCAACGAAGACCAGAAAAAGTGGGGTGCTGCGATCAATACGATCATGCCGACCTTTCCCGGCGGCGGCACGCATATAAACATCTCCGGAGCCTCGGTCGCTAAAAACTCGCCGAACAAAACGAACGCGATCAAGCTGCTCGAATTCCTTGTCTCGAACGAGGCGCAGGCAGCGTATGCCAAGGTAAACTACGAATATCCGGTGCGCCCGGGCGCGTTAATCGATCCGATCATCGCTTTCCTCGGCACACTGAAGACCGACCAGATCGATCTGACGGTGATCGTGAAGAATCGTAAGCAAGCAGCCGAACTGGCCGATAAAGTTGGCTTCGACCAATAAGCCGGCCTCACGTGACAACCTCCGCATTCCGGGCGTTTCGCAATAGCGGAACGCCCGGTTTTACACTTGCTGCGATCCTTTTTGCGGCGATCGTCGTTTCGCCGATTGTCGCGCTAATCTCGATTGCAAGCGAAGGCTCGGGCGATCTGTGGCCGCAGCTCGCGGCCTATGTGCTGCCGTCGGCTGCGATCAATACCGCGACGCTTCTGCTTGGCGTTGGCGTTCTCACCAGCATCATCGGGGTCGGAACGGCGTGGCTGATCGCGACTACCGAATTTCCGGGCCGCAAATTTTTCGACTGGGCACTGTTACTTCCGCTCGCGATTCCGACTTACATTCTCGCTTACGCGTACCTCGATATCGTTCATCCGCTTGGGCCGATTCAGTCCACGCTGCGGGGCCTTTTCGGCTTGAGCGATCCGCGCGCGCTTAACTTTACCGAGATCCGTTCTATGGGCGGCGTGATTTTTCTCCTCGGCTTCGTGCTCTACCCTTATGTTTATCTCGCCGCACGCGCGTCTTTTCTGATGCAGAACGCGACCGCGTTAGAGGCTGCCCGCATTCTCGGGGCGGGACGCTTTGAAATTCTTTTTCGTGTCGCACTGCCGCTAGCCCGCCCGGCGATTGTCGTTGGCATTACGCTCGCGCTGTTAGAGGCCCTGAACGACATCGGCGCGACCGAATTTCTCGGCGTGCGCACACTGACGATTGCAATCTATTCGACCTGGCTCAACCGCTCCTCGCTGCCGGGGGCCGCGCAGATTTCGCTCTTCATGCTTGCGCTGGTGATGGCGCTATTCCTACTGGAACGCTGGGCACGGCGGCACCAGCAATTCGCAGGCGGCAACAAGCGCACGCAGCCACCCGCACCGGTGCGGTTAAGCGGATTGAAGGCGCTCGGCGCATTTGCAGCCTGTGCGCTGCCGCTCACAATCGGATTTCTTACACCCTTCGCCTATCTCCTGGATCAGGCGACCAGGAAACTCGCATCCGGCGGCATTTCGCCGATGTTGCTACGCGAAACGCTGAACACGCTTTTTTATGCCGGCATTGCGACCGCTGTCACGCTCGCGACCGGTCTTGTCATCGCTTACGCGCTTCGCAGCGACAAAAGCGGCCTTGCAACGCCTGCGAGCAGGATTGCCAGCATCGGTTACGCGATTCCCGGCACGGTGCTTGCCGTCGGCCTGCTTTGGCCACTCGCCGCGTTCGACAACGCGGTCGACGCGGCGTTGCGCCAGTGGTTCGGCATTTCGACCGGCCTACTGATCTCGGGCTCCGGCGGCGCGCTGGTACTCGCCTATACGATCCGATTCCTCGCGATCTCGATCAACGGTGTCGAGGCCGGATACGCAAAGATCTCCATGAATGTCGATCACGCCGCGCGCAGCCTCGGTGAAAGCTCGCTGGGCACGCTGCGCAAAATCCATCTGCCGATGCTGCGGCCCGTATTCGGTGCCGCGGCGATCCTCGTCTTCGTCGACTGCATGAAGGAATTACCGGCAACGCTGATGCTGCGGCCATTCGGCGTCGAGACTCTGGCGACCCACATTTATGCGGAGGCGGTGCGCGGTACCTATGAAGACGGCGCGGTCGCGGCAATCCTCGTGGTGCTCGCCGGGCTCTTGCCCGTGCTGATGCTGGCGCGGCTCAGCCGCAACGCAATTACGCCGAGCACAATTTCCTCTTAGGTGCTGAGCGCCGGAATATCCCGATACAGATCGAGCGCTTCGGGATTGGCAAGCGCTTCGGTATTTTTCACCGGGCGGCCATGCACGACATCGCGCACAGCCAGCTCCGTTATCTTTCCAGAACGCGTGCGCGGGATGTCCGCGATCTGCACTATCTTCGCCGGAACATGGCGCGGGCTTGCGCCGGTACGAATCTGGCTCTTGATCTTCGCAGTCAATGCGTCGTCGAGCTTCGTGCCATCGCGCAGCCGAACGAAAAGCACGATGCGTGTGTCGCCGTCCCATTCCTGGCCGATGGCGATAGATTCCACGACATCGGAAACCTGCTCGACCTGCGCGTAAATTTCTGCGGTGCCGATGCGCACGCCTTGAGGATTCAGGGTCGCGTCGGAGCGGCCATGAATGACCATGCCGCCATGCGCAGTCCACTCGGCGAAATCGCCGTGGCACCAGATGTTCGGGAAGCGGTCAAAGTAGGCGCTGTGATATTTTTTGCCTTCGGGATCGTTCCAGAACATCACTGGCATCGATGGGAACGGCTTCGTGCAGACAAGCTCGCCGCGCTCCCCCTTCTGCGGATTACCGTTGTCGTCCCAGACATCGACCGCCATGCCGAGCGCCGGCGCCTGAATCTCGCCCTTCCACACCGGCGCGGTCGGATCGGCACCGACGAAGCAGGCTGCAAGGTCGGTACCGCCGGAGACGGATGCGAGGTGAACGTCCTTTTTCACCGCGTCATAGACATAATCGAAGCTTTCCGGCACCAGCGGCGAGCCGGTCGAAGCGAGCACGCGCATCGCTGACAGGTCATGCGTATCTTTCGGACGCAAGCCTTCCTTCTTCGCCGCGTCGATGAATTTCGCCGAAGTGCCGAAGAAGCCGATTTTCTCTTCGGCGGCGTAGTCGAACATCACATCTTTTTTCGGATGGAACGGCGAGCCGTCATAGAGCATCAAGGTTGCTTCGGCAGCCAAGCCCGTCACCAGCCAGTTCCACATCATCCAGCCGAGCGTCGTGAACCAGAACATCCGCTCGCCCGGCTTGATGCCGCAGTGGAGCTTATGCTCCTTCAAATGCTGGATCAGCACGCCGCCCGCGCAATGTACGATACATTTCGGAACGCCGGTCGTGCCGGACGAAAACAGAATGTATAGCGGGTGATCGAACGGCAGCCGCTCGAATTCGACTTTCTTCGCGCTAAACGGCGCGATGAAAGAATCGAGATCAGTGGCGCGCGGAAGTTTCGAGACTACCTCTTTTGTCTCGCCGAGATAAGGAACGATGATCACTTTCTCGGCGGTCAGCAGATTCTTGATAACGGTGTCGAGCTTCTCGGTGATCGAGATTTTCTTGCCCGCGTACCAATAGCCGTCGCAGGCGAAGAACAGCTTTGGCTGAATCTGTCCGAAGCGGTCGATCACGCCGCGCTCACCGAAATCGGGCGAACAGGAAGAAAAGATTGCGCCGAGCGAAGACGCAGCAAGCATGATCGCAACACTCTCGGGAAGGTTCGGAAGCATCGCGGCAATGCGGTCGCCCTTCTGCACGCCCGCGGCTCTCATTGCCTGCTGAAGACGCGATACCAGCGTGTGCAGTTCATCGAAGGAGAGCCGGTAACTTTTCTTGTCCTCGCCGCGGAAAATCATCGCCGGTTCGCTGCCGGTCTTACGCATCATATTCTCCGCGAAACTCAGTTTCGCATTAGGAAAAAATCTCGCGCCCGGCATACGATTCGCGTCGGCGACCAGCGGTGCGCCCTTCTCGCCGATCACGCCGCAAAAATCCCAGATCAACTCCCAGAACGCCGGCAGGTTATCCACCGACCAGCCGTGCAACTGGCTGTAGTCCGCAAGCGCTAGCCCGAAACGGCGGTTGGCCTCTTCCATGAAGCGCACCATCTCGCTTTTGCGAACGGACTCCGGCGAAGGGCTCCAGAGCGGCACGGGATTGGCGGTCATGAGCGGCGTTTTCCTTGGTGTTTTAATTGGCGTTTTGTTCTTGATTTGACGAATTTCATAACCCTTCGCCGCCCGCAAGTCAGGGCCATGAAAGCGACACATAGCCCCAAGAAATAGACTAGAGTTCGCCCCGGCCGGTGATCCCGCCGCCAGTGTCTCGAACCAATCCAGCGCCGGAAGACCCCGTGAGCGTTTCGTCTCGAATAAAGCGTATTGCCATCGGCGCCGTCACTGCCGCTGCCTTGCTTGGTGTCGCTTTCCTGACGCTGCCTTATCTGGTTTCCGAACAGCAGATCCGTGACGCGGCGAGCCGCTCGATCCAGGCCGCAACCGGTATCGTGCCGCGCATTGATGGCCGTGCCCGGCTTGCGCTGCTTCCCCGCCCCGCGATCCAGATTCAGGAAATCTATCTCGATGACGGCTCTAAGAGCGGTCCCGCGGTCGGCGCGCTGCAGGCGAGCCTTCAATTCTGGCCGCTCTTGTTCGGCGAAATCAAAGTCGCGACGCTGACGCTCGATCGGCTGCGTCTCGCAATCGATCTCTCCCCGGAGGGTAAACTGATCGGAGGCCTGCCGATCAATCCCGCCATCACCGACGACGACGATGTGCCTGAGCTTCGCGTTGCCAACGGCTCGGTGCTGCTTCGCGTGCAAGGACGCGACCGCGTCGAGATCATCACAAAGGTCGATGCGTCGCTGAACTGGTCGGGCGCTTCCTTGACGGCGACCGGAAGCTTCGTGGTCGGGAATAAACCTGCGAATGGAACGCTGGTGATCGCGGATACCGCGGCGCTCGCGAAAGGGCAGCGCAGCAGCGTTCGCTTCCGGGTCGAGGCCGAACCGGTGCGGATCGCTTATGAAGGGAGAATCACTTTCCGCGAATCCTCGCTCCAGAGCGAAGGCACATTCAGCGCCGACGGCCGCTCGCTCCGCGATGCGCTCGCGATATTCGGCATCTCCGCGCCCTCGCCGACCGGCTTCGGGCGGTTCTCGGCGAAGGCAACGGTTTCGCTGACTCCGATCGCGCTTACCTTTACCAACCTCGCGCTCGAACTTGACGGCAACCGCGCGGACGGCGGGCTCACGTGGAAGCGCGACGGCAACCGCTCGACCCTTCAGGGTACGCTGGCAAGCGAAACAACCGATCTTTCGATCTATCAGAGCCCGCTTGGGCTAACCACGAACGGCCGCGACTGGAATCGCAACTCGCTCGATACTGCAGCGTTGCAAAATTTCGATCTCGACCTGCGGCTGTCATGCGGAAAACTCATCATTGGCAAGATCGAAATCGGCAAAGCGGCGATCACTCTCGGCGTCAGAAACCGGCAATTCACCGCCGCTATCGGCGAGGCCCAGTTTTACGGCGGCACGTTGCGCGGAAACGCAATCTGGAATGCGGCCGAGGAGAACCCTTCCCTCCGGCTCGATGCTAACCTCGGCAACTTCGATCTAGAGCGCGGCCTCGGCGGACTTACCGGCTTTCGCAGGTTGGAGGGAAAAGGCTCGCTGACGATCGCCGTCACCTCCAAAGGCAAGAGCGCGCAGGAAATCGCGTCAGCGCTTTCCGGAAAAATTCAACTCGCGATGAAACAGGGTGCGCTTGCGGGCATCCATGCGGAAGCCGTGCTGCGGCGTCTTGAGCGCAGGCCGCTTTCCACAACCGGAGATCTACGCGGCGGGCGCACGCCGTTCGAGCGGCTTACCGGAAATATCGAGATCGAGAACGGAGTTGCAAAACTCACGGGTTTTGAAGTTGAAAGCCCGATTCTGAAAATCAGCCTCCAGGGTGAAAGCTCGATTACAAAGCGCGAGTTCGATTTGCGTGGCGTTGCGAGTCTGATCCGCGCCGCGCAAGGCGCTTCCTCGCAGATCGCATTCGACTTGCCGTTCGTGATTTATGGAACCTGGGACAACCCTTACTTGCTGCCCGATCCCGACGCGCTGATCCGTCATTCCGGCGCAACCGCGCCGCTGCTCGATGCCGTGCGCGGACGCGCGGCGCGCGAGGCCATGCGCAGCGTGATCGAGACGGTCACCGGCTTGCGTTCGATCGGCGAGCTTCCGGTGAATCCGACCTTCGAGCCGCCGGCTGCGAACTCGCCGTCGATCGCGCCGATTTACGCGCCGTCACCGCAACCGATGCAGTCGCGCTGATTTTTCGCACGCAGCCGCACTTGCGGTGAATCGCGTTCGGCGACAAGGTGGTTGCGCAATACCTCGCCAATGACCCCCCTTCTCCCGCTGGAACTTATTATGCAATTTCGAAATGCCGCGCGGCTTTGCGTTGCCTCGATCCTGTCGATCGCCGTCCTTATTTTTTCCGGTGCCGCGGATGCGCAAGGCTCGCGCAAGTTCACATTGACCGTGACACCTATGGGCGCCGCTGCGGGCGACAAAATGATTCCGGTGGCCGCTTCGGTCGGTGTGAATGTCGTCTTAAAGAGCGAAAGCAGCGAAGCGCTTTCCAAGGTCCTGCTCACGGCGAAGTTGAACGGGGTAAAGTTGGTTCCCGAAGGTGGCTGGAAAGCCGATGGCGACAATGCCGTACTCGAAATCGACACGCTCAACGCGAACGAGGAGATTTCGCGCCGCCTGAACTTACGTGTCGATATGGCGCCGCTGCCGCCCGGCAAGCAGGTCGAAGTCTCGGTCGAAGTCAAAATTGGCGAGGCCCGCGTCAATGCATCGACAAAATTCCCGGTCGGCGATTGTGCCGCGGCATTTCAGGCCGACCTGACGCGGCTGCGGATTTCGACAATTTCGGAGGTCTGGCCGACCGCCGACGAGATGCGAAAGCCCGATACAACGCTGCCGCGGGTACGTTACTTTCGCGTCGCGATGCGCCGCGGCGATTTTGCCAACTTTGACCGCCTTGCTGCGGGCTATCAGGCTCGCCTTCTGTCCAACTATGATTTCTTCACCGAAGGCGTTCGCTACACTACGCGGCGCTGGTCGGACGAGTTGAAGGCATTTGCCGGGCAGGACGCGAATCCCGGTCTTTGCGCCGTAAACAAGGAAATGGCCGAAGGCATCCGCAAAACGATCAACTATGTCTCCGCGCGGCTAGAGCCACCCCTGAAGGCTTACGCGCGGGCGATGGATCAGCTTCGCAAAGCGGTCGGCGCGGCGGAGAGCGACGACCTGCAAAAGATAGCGCTGCGTCTCGCCGCGGATGCCGGCGCGAAAATCGAGAACCCGCCGGCAAGCGTTTTCAAGATCCTGGAACAGACGCGCGATCTTCTGAAGGACACGAAGCCGACCGCGGAACAGCTCGACAATCTATCGCTCGTGGAATCAGTTGCCTGGATCGAGGCGCAGGCCATGCGCTCAAAGAAGCTGCATGACCTTATCGAAAATTCGATCACGGGCATCACCGAGGCGCAGAAAAAGAACTGCGTTTGCGCGTTCTAACTCGTAGGCGCTGCCGGCACGGGCAACGGGTCGCTCGCAAGCCGCGCATAGAGCAGATGGTCCTGCCAGTGACCTGCGATCGATAAATATTGGCGCGCGGTGCCTTCGCGCGAGAAATTCATCTTTTCGAGCAGACGGATCGACGCCGTGTTCGACAACAGACACGCGGCCTCGACACGGCGAAGCCTCAACATCGAATGCGCGAAAGGCACTAGCGCCGCGATGGCCGCGCTCATGTAGCCTTTGCCCGCGAAAGAATGTCCCATCCAATAGCCGAGGCTACCGGCCTGCGCCGCGCCGCGCCGCAGATTGGTAAGGGTCGCACCGCCGAGCATCGCGCCGTCACTCACGCGGAACGCGAGAAACGCGTAGGCACTCTCTTCATGCAGATCGCGCTCATAGCGCCGGATGCGGCGGCGGAATGCGCTGCGCGTGAGATCGTCTTCGGGCCAGAGCGGCTCCCATGGCGCAAGAAAGTCACGGCTCTTGCCACGCAGCGCGGACCATTCGTCGAAGTCGGCCATGCGCGGCACGCGCAGGAATACGCCCTTGCCCTCGATGACCGGGATTGTGCTGGTAAGGCCGAGCGACTTAAAGAACGCCATGACTATAGTCTGTTTCAGGCCGCCTTGCGCCGCAATGCTTCGGTCGCGGCGCCTGCCCGCTCGAGGCCCTTTGCTTCGCCGACGCCGACGAAGGTCGGCACCCCGCCACTGACGAGCTTTTGCCCGGCAGCGCGAACGCTCTCCACCGAGATTTCCTCGATACTGCGTTCGATCTCCTCAAACGGAATTGCGCGGCCGAAAGCGAGCAAACGGCTGCCGAGTTGATCGGCGCGCGCGGACGCGCTTTCCAGCGCGCTCAAAAGCCCGACCTTCATCTGCGCTTTGGCGCGATCGACTTCTGCTTGCGTTGCCTTCTCCGCAGCGTCGTGCAACTCGCCGATCACGACGCGCGTCAGTTCTTCGGTATCGGCGGCATCCGCGCCGGCAGCAACCCCGAATAATCCGGCATCCAGATAGGAAGAATGAAAGGCCTGAATCGAATAGCAAAGGCCGCGCCGCTCCCGCACCTCCTGGTATAGCCGAGACGAGCCGCCGCCACCCGCGAGATTCACGAAAGCCTGCATCGCGAAGCGATCGGACGCATGATAGGAAACGCCTTCGAGCCCAAGCACAAGATGAGTCTGCTCTAGCTTACGCGGACGGATCTGCACGCCGCCTGCGTACTTCGCCTGCGGCGGTGCCGGCATTTCTCCGCCAGGAATAGACGCCAGTTGTTTTCCCGCCGCGGCAAGTAACTGCTCATGATCGACGGCGCCTGCCGCCGCCACGATCATGCGCGAGCCGCGATAGCGCTTTGCCATATAGGCGCGCAGTTTCTCCGGTGTGAAAGAACGGACGGTCTCTGGCGTGCCGAGAATCGCACGGCCGATAGACTGGCCGGGAAACGCGGTTTCCTGAAACAGATCGAATACGACATCGTCAGGGTCGTCCGCGGCACCGCCGATTTCCTGCACGATCACACTCTGCTCGCGGGCAAGCTCGCTCTGCTCGAAAGAAGAATTCGTCAGAATGTCGGACAGAATGTCGAAGGCAAGCGGCAGGTCCTTGCCGAGCAGACGCGAGTAATAGGACGTAACCTCGATGCCGGTCGCAGCATTCAATTCGCCGCCAACATTCTCGATTTCTTCGTTGATTTGGAGAGCCGTGCGCTTGCTTGTACCCTTGAACGCCATGTGTTCGAGGAGGTGCGAGATGCCGTGCTCGCCGCCGTCTTCGTAGCGCGCACCAGCGGCGACCCAGATACCCAGCGACGCCGTTTTCACGCCGGGCATAGTGTCGGTCGCAACCGTAATTCCGCTCTCGAGCTTATCGACGCGAACTGTCATGCCATTGCGCCCTTGGCGGCACGCGCGTGCTTCAGCACGAAATCGGCGACCGCTTTCGCGTCGTTCGGCAAACTGGTCAGGCGCTCCGGGCGGGCCATCAGATCGGAGAAAGACGCAGGTAGCTTCGGATGCACGCCGCAGGCCTCCGCGACCGCTTCCGGAAATTTCGCCGGATGTGCGGTGCCGAGAATGACCAATGGGCTTTGCGAGGTTTTCACGCCGAGCTTGCGTGCAACCGCGACGCCAACTGCGGTATGCGGATCGAGCACATAGCCGCTCGCTTTATATACATCGCGGATCGTATCGCGCGTCTCGGCTTCGTCCGCGCGGGACGCCAAAAACAGCTCCCGCATATTGGCAAGCGTATTCTCGCTTAAAGCGAACTTGCCGTTCGCGCCGAGATCGCGCATCGCGTCGCGCACCGCTGCCGGATCGCAGCCGGAGGCATCAAACAGAAGGCGCTCGAAATTCGAGGACACCTGAATATCCATCGCAGGCGATGAAGTCGCCACCACACCGCGCGTTTCATAGGTGCCGCTCTCCAGCGTGCGGGCGAGAATGTCGTTGACGTTGGTCGCAACGACCAGCCGCTCGATCGGCAGGCCCATCTTCGCCGCAACGTAACCTGCGAACACATCGCCGAAGTTTCCGGTCGGTACCGCGAAGGTCACGCGCTTTTCTGGCGTGCCAAGCGCCACGGCGGCAGTGAAGTAATAAACGATCTGGGCCACGATCCGCGCCCAGTTGATCGAGTTCACCGCGGAGAGCTTCACGCGGTCGCGGAAGGCATGATCGTTGAACAGCGCTTTGACGATCGCCTGGCAGTCGTCGAAATTGCCGTCGATCGCGAGCACATGAACGTTCGGCTCGGCAATCGCCGTCATCATGCGTTCCTGTACCGGAGACACGCGGCCCTTCGGAAACGTGAAAATAAGATCGATGCGCTCGCGGCCGCGGAAGGCTTCGGTCGCGGCACCACCGGTATCGCCCGAGGTCGCGCCGACGATAGTGCAACGCTCGCCCCTCGCGGTCAGCACATAATCCATCAGCCGCGAGATCAGTTGCATCGCGACGTCTTTGAAGGCGAGCGTGGGGCCGTGAAATAGTTCGAGAATATATTCGCCGCTGGAAAGCTGGTGCAGCGGGGTTACGTCCTTGTGCGAGAAAGTGGCGTAAGCTTCCTTGATCATGCGCTTCAGGTCGCGCTCGGGAATATCGTCGCCGACGAAGGGCGCGATCACACGAAATGCGACTTCGGCATAGGACTTGCCGCGCAACGCCGAGATTTCCGCGCGCGAGATCTGCGGCCAGGACTCCGGCACATAGAGTCCACCGTCGCGCGCGAGACCTTCGATCAGCGCTTCGTTGAATGAGGCGGGCTTCGCCTCGCCGCGGGTCGAGACGTACTTCAATTCCGTGAGTTCCCTTGATGGCGGCGCACCCTATTCAGGGAGGCCAGCGGGTGCAAGTTCAGCGCGCGCCCTTCAGCCGCTGCCATGCAAAGGCAGCGAAAACGCCGATCAGCGTACAGGCCAAGCCATACCAGGTCAGCGCATAGCCGAGATGATTGTTCGTGAAAGTGAGCTTGGTCTCGTTCGGCTGCGGGAGCATATCGGGGCGATATTCGCCGGTCGCATCGAGCATGAACGGCGGGACATTCTTCAATCCAAACGCCCGTTCGATGTCCGACGGAGTGCGGCGATACCATGCGTTCTTTGCCGGGTCGTTCGCGGGGGTGAAGAAATTTACCTGCTCCGGCGCCCGCAGGAGGCCGGTGATGCGCACGACACCTTCCACCTGACCTTCCGAGCGGCTCGCGGGGCTCTTCAGTTCCTGCGGAACGAAACCACGATTGACGATCACGATACTGCCGTCATCGCGCGCAAGCGGGGTCAGCACCCAATAGCCCGCACCGGAGAACGACCCCTTCGGTTCGGAGAGGACGGTGTAGACCTGCACTTCGTGTTGATGAAGAAAACGGCCGACGGCGATGTAGCGGCGATATTCCTCGCTCGCGAGATCGAACGAAAGCGACTCCGGCGTCGCGGGTAAAAGTTGCGGCATTTCGGTCACGCGCTTGGCGATCGTTTCGATCAGCGCTTCCTTCCACGCAAGCCGCTGCATCTGCCATGTGCCGAGCATGATCAATACGGTTAGCGCGGCGAGCGACAACACGCCCGGCAAAATCAAACCGCGGAAGGCTTGTGCGCGAGTTGCCGTCATTGGCGATCCGACCGCGCCTCGGCGGCCTTGTGATGGAATTGAAGCGCGATCAGGAGCGACTTCAGAATCCGCAACGGCGGAAGTGTTGCGATCAAAACCGCCGGAATACCGACAGCCGCATGAACCCAATACGACGGCCGCCATAAAAGCTCGACCGCGAGCACTGCAAGCACCGCGGCCAGGCCGCCGGCCAGGATTACGAACACCGCAGGGCCGTCGCCGGAATCCGCAAACGAATAATCGAGGCCACACGAGGAGCAGCGCGGCGCGAGGTTCAAATAGCCGGAGAAAAGTTTTCCCTCGCCGCAGCGTGGGCAAGAACAAGTCAGTCCCGCCTTGAAGGGCGGGACTGAGGTTTTTTTCCCGGCGGAATTTTTCATCTCCGCCTTCTATGTCGCGATTGGATGTTTAGTGCGCGAGCGGCGTGCCCGCACCCCAGACGTAAATCCAGATGAACAGGAAGAGCCACACGACGTCGACGAAGTGCCAGTACCAGGCAGCCGCCTCGAAGCCGAAATGATGATCCGGCGTGAAATGACCGAGATAGAGACGATAGAGGCAAACCGCGAGGAAGATCGTGCCGATCAGCACGTGCACGCCGTGGAAGCCGGTCGCCATGAAGAAGGTCGCGCCGTAAATGTGACCGCCGAACGTAAAGCCCGCGTGGGCGTATTCGTAGGCCTGCACGCAGGTGAAGAGTGCCCCAAGCGCAACGGTCAGCCACAGCGCCTGCTTAGCAGCCTTGCGGTCGCCTTCGAGCACTGCGTGATGCGCCCAGGTCACTGTCGTGCCTGAGGTGAGCAGGATCAGCGTGTTGAGCAACGGCAGATGCCACGGATCGAACGTGCCCTTGAAAGCTGCGTCGGCCGGCTTCGGCGGCCAGTGCGCACCGGTCAGCTCAGTCCGCATATATTGCGCGGCCTCGCCGGGAAACAGTGCGATGTCGAAGTAGGCCCAGAACCAAGCGACAAAGAACATCACTTCGGAGGCGATGAAGAGGATCATGCCGTAGCGCAGATGCAGCTGCACGACCTTGGTGTGATAGCCGGTCTGCGCTTCGTCGATGATGTCGCGCCACCAGACAATCATCACGTAAATGATGCCGAGCGAGCCCGCGATGGTGATGAGCGAAGTGCCGCCGCGCATCCAGATCACCGCGCCGATCGTCACCACGAGCGCGAAGAAGGCGCCGAGGATCGGCCACGGGCTCGGATTGACGAGATGATAGTCGTGTTGCGGTTTCGCGTGCGCGTCGGCCATTTTCGTTCTCTCCAACCGGCTGGGTTTCGCTCCCACCGGCATCTGGTCTTTTCTATCAGCGCCTCGCGGGAAGCCGCAAGACGAGCTTAATTACTTAGTGGCGCATGACCTTATCCGAAAACCGGTACCCACTTTTCGGGGTCATGCGCTAGTTGCTCCGTTCCGGTTTCGGCGCCGCAGCCACCGGTTTCGGCTTCTCCACCGGGAAGAAGGTGTAGGAAAGCGTGATCGTGCGAATTTGCCGCGCCTCGGCATCCTCTTCGATCTCGGGGCGGACGAAGAAGGCAACTGGCATCGGCATCTTTTCGCCCGGTGCCAGCCGCTGCTCGGAGAAGCAGAAGCACTGCATCTTCGCGAAGTAGAGGCCGGCCTGCGGCGGCGAAACATTGTAGGTCGCGGTACCCACCGTCTCGTCGCGCGATAGGTTGGCCGCGAAATAATGCACGAGGAACGTCTCGCCGACATTGACCTCGATCTCGCGCACTTCCGGCTGGAACTCCCACGGCACGCCCGCCACATTAGCGTCGAAGCGAATGATGATTTTGCGTTCCAGCTTCTTGTCGGGGGCACTCGTTGCGATCTGCGTGGTGCCGCCGAAGCCGGTGGTGCGGCAGAACCAGTCGTAAAACGGAACCGCCGCAAAAGACGCACCAATCATGAAGGCGACGAAAACCGTGAGCGAGAGCGCCACATTGCGGTGACGCCGCGCCAGTTGCGGATCAACCTTCGGGCTACTGCTCATGCGATCACCGAAATCGCGGGTGCTTCGACGCGTTTCGCGGCACCCGGCCCAAGTTTCACGATGGTGACGACGTAAAACAGGATCACGAGAAAAGTGAGCACGAGCGCAATCGCGAGCGAGCGGCGCTTGCGGCTCTTCTTCTGCTCATCCGTGAGAACCACGCCTTTATCTTCCGCCATCGCCGTCACCGCACCATTCCTTCGCCGAGCAGAACCGCAAACAGAAGGAATAGATAAAGAACCGAATAAGCGAAAAGATGTTTCGCGGTGCGCTCCGCTGCCTCGCCTTCCCGCTTGCGATAGACCTGCCATGCGAAGATGAGGAACAACGCGCCAAGCACAATCGAGATCGCGCCATAAAGCCAGCCCGTCATGCCGAGTGCGAAAGGTGCGACACCGAGCGGCGCGAGCGCGATCGAGTAAAGCAGGATTTGTTTGCGGGTTTCGTCGTCGCCGGCGACATTCGGCAGCATCGGGATGCCGGCACGTTCGTAATCGCGCTTCTTCAAGAGTGCGAGCGCCCAGAAATGCGGCGGCGTCCAGATGAAGATCAAAGCGAACAACAACAGCGGCTCGAGCGAAACGGCGCCGGTCACCGCGGCCCATCCGATCACCGGCGGCAGTGCGCCGGCGGCGCCACCAATCACGATGTTCTGCGGCGTCGCGCGCTTCAGCCACATCGAATAGATCACGGCGTAGAAGAAGATCGTAAACGCCAGTAACGCGCCCGCAAGCACGCCGACAAGCAGCCCGAGCATCAAAACGGACGCGCCGGAAAGGATGAGGCCAAAGACCATGGCCTCGCCCGGTTCGACCCGGCCCGCCGGAATCGGGCGCGCGCGCGTGCGGTCCATGCGCGCGTCGATGTCGGCATCCCACCACATATTCAAGGCGCCGGCAGCGCCGGCGCCGATCGCGATGCAGAGAAGCGCCACGAAGCCGATCACCGGATGAATATCGCCCGGCGCACGCACGATGCCGACCAGCGCCGTGAAGACGACGAGCGACATCACGCGCGGCTTGAGCAACGCCCAATAGTCCTCGACACCGGCAAAGCCTGAGAGGTGGTCTGCGCGTGCGGTGCGTTCTTCGGAAACCAGCGACATGACGTTCGTTCGATTTGACTTCGACTAACTCAAAAGAAGGCGGAACAAGGTCTTCCCTCTAATGCTACCGGCGGGCTTTTACGCCCGCCGGTCTTTCTCTAACCGGCACTAAAGTAGCGCCGGAAAACTTATTTCACCTGCGGCAGGCGATCGAAGGTGTGGAACGGCGGCGGAGACGAAACCGTCCATTCCAGCGTGGTCGCGCCGACGCCCCACGGATTGTCCGCTGCCTTCTGCTTTCTCGCGAAGGCATGGATGATCACGATGAAGAAGATGACGAGACCAGCGAGCGAGATGTACGCGCCGATCGACGAGACGAGGTTCCAGCCCGCATAAGCGTCCGGATAATCCGCGTAACGGCGCGGCATACCGGCAAGGCCGAGGAAGTGCTGCGGGAAGAAGATCGTGTTGACGCCGATGAACGTCAGCCAGAAGTGCAGCTTCGCGAGCCCTTCGGAATACATATAGCCGAACATTTTCGGGAACCAGTAATACCATCCCGCGAAGATGCCGAAGGTGGCGCCGAGCGACATCGTGTAGTGGAAGTGCGCGACGACGTAATAAGTGTCGTGGAACGCGCGATCGACGCCCGCGTTGGACAAGATAACGCCCGTCACGCCGCCAAGCGTGAACAGGAAGATCAGCCCGATCGAAAACAGCATCGGCGCGGTGAAGCGGATCGAGCCGCCCCACATCGTCGCGATCCAGGAGAAGATCTTCACACCGGTCGGCACCGCGATCACCATGGTCGCGACCATGAAGTAGGCCTGCGCAGTCGAAGACATACCGACGGTGTACATATGGTGCGCCCACACCACGAAGCCGACGACGCCGATCGCGACCATCGCGTAAGCCATGCCGAGATAACCGAAGATAGGCTTCTTCGAGAAGGTCGAGATGATCTGCGAGATGATGCCGAAAGCCGGCAGAATGAGAATGTACACTTCGGGGTGGCCGAAGAACCAGAACAGATGCTGGAACAGGATCGGATCGCCGCCGCCCTTCGGATCGAAGAAGGTGGTGCCGAAGTTACGATCGGTGAGCAGCATCGTGATCGCGCCGGCGAGAACCGGAAGCGCCAAGAGAAGCAGGAACGCAGTCACCAGCACCGACCAGACGAACAGCGGCATCTTGTGCAGCGTCATGCCCGGCGCACGCATATTGAAGATCGTGGTGATGAAATTGATCGCACCGAGAATCGAGGACGCGCCAGCCAAGTGGAGCGAGAAGATCGCAAGATCCATCGCCGGACCGGGGTGACCCGCCTTTGAAGACAACGGCGGATACGCCGTCCAGCCGCCGCCGAAGCCGTTGTTGCCCGAGGGGCCTGGCACGAACATGGAAATTACAAGCAGGATTAGAGCCGCGATCAGCAACCAGTAGGAGATGTTGTTCATGCGCGGGAACGCCATGTCCGGCGCGCCGATCATCAAGGGCACGAACCAGTTGCCGAAGCCGCCGATCAGCGCTGGCATGATCATGAAGAACACCATGATCAGACCGTGCGCAGTCACGAACGAATTGAACATATGCGCATTCGGGAAATACTGAAGTCCCGGATACATCAGCTCCATGCGCATCGCGACCGACAAGAGACCGCCGAGCACGCCAGCGAAGATCGCCGCGATCAGGTAGAGCGTGCCGATGTCTTTATGGTTGGTCGAATAGAGCCACCGCGTGATGCCGTAAGGCGCGCCGTGATGGTCGTCGTGGTGATCGTCTTGAGCGTGGGCTTTGGCGGCTTTTGCCATGGCTTGCCTCGATACTTTCCGCGCGGGGTCGCGCGCTTAGTTTTTCGGTTCTGCTTTAACGGTGGCGACGAGCGCCGGATTCGGTTCCGGATTGGCCGCGAATTTCTTCTTGGCGTCTTCGAGCCATTTGTTGAACTCGGGTTCCTCGACGATGCGAATCACGATCGGCATATAAGCGTGGTTGATGCCGCAAAGCTCCGAGCACTGGCCGTAGAACATACCGGTCTTGGTCGCCTTGAACCAAGTTTCGTTCAGGCGGCCCGGAACGGCGTCGATCTTGATGCCGAACGACGGCATCGCGAACGCATGGAGGATGCCTTCGGCGGTGACCTGCACGCGAATGATCTTGTTCACCGGCAGCACGACTTCGTTATCGACCGTCAGCAAACGCGGCTGACCTGCCTTCAGGTCTTTGTCCTGCACCATCGACGAAATGAAATTGAAGCCGCCGTGATCCGGATATTCATAAACCCAGGTCCAGCCAGCGGTGCCGGTCGCCTTGATCGTGATGTCTGCCTTCGGAATGTTGAGCTGGTCGAACAGAAGGCGGAACGACGGGATCGCGATTGCAACGAGGATAATGACCGGGATCACGGTCCATGCGACTTCGAGCATGGTGTGATGCGTCGTGGTCGAAGGAACCGGATTCGCTTTCTCGTTGAAGCGCACGAAGATGATGACGAGCAGGACGAGCACGAAGATCGTGATCAGCGCGGAGATGATTGTCAGCCAGGTATGGAACTGGTCGATCTGTTCCATGATCGGCGACGCGGCACCCTGAAACGTCATCTGCCACGGCGAAGGCTGACCGGTGCCTGCAAACGCTTCCGCGCCCCATCCGATCGCGACCACCGCTGCCAAGGCAGCTACCGCGAGCCTGCGAATCGCCACACCCCAAGCCTTCGTCATTGTCACTCCGTCTCCAGAATTCACGCCGAGCCGAGCGGCGGCGGGCCATAAAGAAGGCCCGGAATCTTCAGATCAAACTACCACCGGACCCTGTGCCCCGGAACGATCCCCAAGGCGGCTCATTGCCGCGCATTCCATGGGTTTTTCGCGCCGAAAGCGCCGTCAGGACCGGCCTTGAGGCCAGATGAACCATACTCCGGAAGGGGCCGCAACGCCCTGCCCCGTCATTCGTCCGGCTATGCCCCATTCTTGACATGGCGTGACGGCGATGTACCCGCTCTTGCAACGAACGGGCGGACGGCCCCTCGCGATTCGCGGGCACGGAGATCACGGATGCGGACAGTTCCCGACGCGCGATTTTCCCTTCGCGCCGCGCTGGCGGTGTTTCTGGCGGCAGCGCTTTTTCCGGCTGCCGCGCAAGCGCAATACGGGACGGTAAAGTCCGTACATAACGACTGGCAGATCCGTTGCGAGACGGCGCCGGGAGCCCCCGGTGAGCAATGCGCGCTGGTGCAGAGCGTGACGGCGGAAGACCGGCCCAATGTCGGCCTGACCGTAATCATCCTGAAGACCGCCGACCAGAAGACGCGGATTCTGCGGGTATTCGCGCCGCTCGGCGTACTGCTCTCGAAGGGTGTCGGGCTCAATATCGACCAGAACTTCATCGGCAGTGCGAATTTCGAGCGCTGTCTCCAGAACGGCTGCATGGCGAACGTCCAGATGGACGAAAAGCTGATCGCGCAGCTCAGGTCCGGCAAGCAGGCGGTGTTCCTGATCTATCAGACGCCGGAAGAGGGCATCGGCATTCCGCTCAGCCTTTCCGGATTCAGCGCGGGCTTCGAACGGCTCGACAAGACGCCTTAAGTTTTCGACGCAGCCGGCGTCGAAAGCACGATGGCATTTCCGATCATGACAAGTGCCACGCCCAAGAACGCGTAGATCGTCCAGACATAGCCTTCAAAGAACGTCGAGAGCACGAGCGCCACGAGCGGCATCAGCACCGTGACATAGCCGGTGCGGCCGGTGCCGATGCGGCCGATCAGCGTGACATAAGCGAAGAAGCCGATCGCGGTGCCGGCAACTGCAAGAAATAAAATCGACAGCACATATTTCGGCGTCCATTCAACGATAAACGGCTCGCCTCTGGCCAGCGCAAAAAGCGCGATGAAGGCAGTGCCGTACAACATGGACCACGCATTGGCGGACAAGACCGGAAGTCCCCTCGCCTGAAACGCCGCCGAGAACATATTGCCGGTCGAGAAGATAAAGACGGAAAGCAACATCAGGAGCACGCCGGTCAGCGTTCCGGCCTGTCCGTCGATGGCACCGATTTTCGGTCCGAACAAAAGCGCGACGCCGATCACCCCAATTACCGCGCCTGCCACGATTCTGATGTTCAACCCGCCGCGGCCCAGTAGTGCGGCGTAAATCGGATTCACGACCGCCATCAGCGAGAACAGAACCGCCAGCAATCCGCCGTTCAGGTGAAAGCCTGCATAATACGCGGAGACGAAGTTGAACGAGAACATGGTCGCACCGAGAATCATGAAACGCACATGATCTTCGAGCGGAAAGCGCACTTTGCCATTCACCAAGAGCAGCCATGCGAAGACGATCAGGCCACCGAGTAAGAAGCGCCAGACCGCGGAAACTTCCGGCGAGACGACGCCGAGTTGCAGGCGAAGCGGCAGCCACGCTGCACCCCATAGAATGACGACGGTGGCATAGAGCGTATAGTCGGCGGGAGTGAGAGCGCCGCTGGGCTGTTGTTTCATTCGAGATCAGTACGCGAGCAGTTCGAAGGCAGGATCGACCGAGCCGCCCCAAATGCCGCGGTAAAGCGAAAGCAGTTCTTCAGCAGGCGTGGTGCCGCGCTCGACGACGAGATCGAGCGGCTCGAGGAAGTCCGACTCGTCGCGGCCGTCGTAAAGCTGGCGCTTGCGCCGAACGAGGCCGTTCCGCGACAGCGCAAGAACTTCACGCGCGATTTCGCGCACGGTGCGGCCTTTGATTTTCGCGTTCAACCCGAGCTTCGGCACATCCGCACGCAGCTGCTCGCGCTCGGCGGCACTCCAGTTTTTCGCGATTTCCCATGCCGCATCGAGCGATACGTCGTCATAAAAAAGACCAACCCAGAACGCGGGCAGCGCGCAGAGATTTTTCTGGGAGCCGGTGTCGGCACCGCGCATCTCCAAATAGCGCTTGAGCCGTACTTCGGGAAAAATCGTGCTCAAATGATTGGCCCAGTCGGAGATCGATGCGCGCTCGCCGGGCCGTGCCGGATGCTTACCCGCAAGCAAATCCCGGAACGAGGAACCTGCGACGTCAATATAGTCGCTGCTGCGCTTGATAAAATACATCGGAACGTCGAGCGCGTAATCGACATAGCGCTCGTAGCCCATTCCGCTCTCGAACGCGAAAGGCAGCATTCCTGCACGTGCGTTATCCGTGTCTTCCCAGATGTGCGAACGGTACGAGAGATAGCCGTTCGGCCTGCCTTCGGTGAATGGCGAGTTCGCAAACAGCGCAGTCGCGATCGGCTGCAATGCAAGCGATACGCGGAGCTTCTTCACCATGTCGGGTTCGGTCGAGAAATCGAGATTGGCCTGCACCGTGCAGGTGCGGAACATCATGTCGAGGCCGAGCGAGCCGACCTTCGGCATATAGTTCGACATAATCTTGTAACGGCCTTTCGGCATCACCGGCGTTTGTTCGCGCGTCCATTGCGGCGACATACCGATGCCGAGGAAGCCGATGCCCAAAGGCTCCGCGACCTGCCGAAGCTGCGCGAGATGCGCGTTCAGTTCCGAGCAGGTGCGATGAATTGTTTCCAGCGGTGCGCCGGAAAGCTCGAACTGCCCGCCGGGCTCCAGCGAAATCGCACCGCCGCCGGTAACATCGGCAAGGCCGATAATGGTCTTGCCCTCGAGGATCGGCTCCCACCCCAAGAGCATCTGCATACCCTCAAGCAGCGCGCGAATGCCGCGGCGGCCTTCGTAGGCCACCGGCGAATGATCCTGGGTCCTGAACGGAATTTTTTCGTGCTCTGTGCCGACGCGAAACTCCGATTTCGGCTTTTCTCCCGCTGCGATCCACGCGACCAGTTCGTCGCGCGTCTCTATCGGCGTCATATCGATCTGGTCGCGGGCCATGCGGCACTTCCGGCAAAAGGTCGCGGACCATACAGGAGCACCCGCACGCTCGCCAATGCACGCGGCGCAGGTCTCACATTATTGAATGCTTGTTGCGACCAGCCAGTTTTTTACGGCTTTAAGCGCTTCGCCGCGGCTTTTGGTCCTTGCTTCGGCTTCGTTGAAAACCATGATCTGGGTATCCGCGCTGGTGCCGGTATCGAAGATGGAGCTGATTAAGGAGAGCTCGATTTCGCAGCCGAGCGCCTTTGCATCGCCCGACATCTCACTGACCAGGTTGCCGACCGCTTCCTGCACCGGCACCGCGCGATTCTGATGGCGATCGACGAAGCTGCCGTGAATGCCGTAGCGCTGCGCCCGCCATTTGTTCTCGGCGGCGATCGCGTAGTCCACCGGCGTCAGCGTCTCGTTGATTTTCGGATTGCGGAATAAATATCGCATCAGGCAGCGATAAAGCGCTGCGATTGCAATCGAGTCGGAGAGCCGCGTGCAGCTATCCGGCGCGCGCAGTTCCAGTGTCGGATGCGCATCGGAAGGCCGGATCGCCCACCACAGGTAGCTCCCGTCGGGAAGGACACGCGCGTCAATCAACGCCTGCTTGTATTGATCGAAGTCTTCGTTCGAGAAGAAAAGCGGCGGCAGGCCTGTGCGCGGTAACTCGTCATAGGCCGCCAAGCGATAGCCCATGAGGCCGGTGCGCCGCGAATTCCAGAACGGCGACGAGGTCGAGAGCGCGATAAAATACGGAATGAATGGTGTTGCACGGCGCATGAGTTCGACCCGCCGGTCCGGATCGGGGATTTCGACGTGCACATGGAGCCCGCAAAGCATATTTCGCTCGGCGAGCATCTGCAGATCCTGCATCATACCGTCGTAGCGCATGGCTTCGGTCTGGCGCCCGGAAGTCCAGGCCGCGGTCGGATGGGTTCCGGCGGCAATGATGGTCAGCCCGAACTCGGACGCAATCGAAGCCAGATTTTTTCGGAGTGTGCGCAGTTCGCGCGCGCCTTCCGAAAAATCAATTGAAGGCTTGGTTGCGACTTCGACCTGCGATTGCAGCATCTCGCGCATGACCGACGCGCCGAGACCCGTCTTCAACGCAGCAAGAAACGCAGCCGGCATCCGCCGTTGCACTGCTTTGGTATCGGCATCGACTACGAAATATTCCTCTTCGATGCCGAAGCTATAGGTATCAGCCATGTAGCCTCTCGATCCTTTTTTTGTTTTTGTTGGGCGGCTAGCGCCAGTCGCCGCAAACGGATTGCACGAGCGCAAGCGCGGCGACCGCCGCGGTGTCGGCGCGCAGGACGCGCGGGCCCAGCGACAGGCGGATAACATTTTCGCGTGCGAGCAGGCTCTTGCGCTCGTCTTCGGAGAAACCGCCTTCCGGCCCGATCAGTACGGCAAGATCGCTCGCCTTAACGTTGCGCAATTCTTCAAGAGAGGTTTTCTCGTCGCTCGCTTCGTCGCAGAACACGATTGCATTCGACTTCGGAAGCTGCGCCAGCCATTTCTGAAACGGCATTGGCTCATCTATTGCTGGCAGCGCAAGAATTCCGCACTGCTCGGCCGCCTCGATCGCATTTGCGCGCATCCGGTCCATATTCATTCTATTCACTTGGGTGAATTGGGTCAGCACCGGCGACAATCGAGAAGCCCCCATCTCGACCGCTTTTTGCACCATGTAATCCAGGCGAGCCTGCTTGAGGGGGGCAAACGCATAGACCGGTCCGAAGGTTTCAGGCTGCGGGCGAATTTGTTCCACCGGCCGCAATGCCGCACCGCGCTTGCCGCTTGCGGCAAGCCGAGCGAGCCATTCCCCATCGCGGCCGTTGAATATGATTACCTCGGCACCGTCGGAAAGCCGCATTACCTGCCGAAGATAATGGGCTTGTTCCGCTGCAAGTGCTGCCTCCTGCGCCGCAGCAATAGGCGCATCCACAAACAGGCGGGGGCTGCGAAAATCATACTTCGCCAAGACGCGGCTCCGGGTTCTATTCGTGGTAACCTTTTCGCCTCGATATTGCCCCAAGTCACTGGCTTTTGTTACGCCTTGCCAGCCATTCGAAACCGGAAGCAAATGCACGCTCGCGTCCTGCTCGCACTCGCCCTCGCCCTGCTCATTTTCGCAGGTGAGCATCGCTTGCTGTTTGCACAGGGCATAACGCTCGGGCCCGGTCCCGGCGATATGCAACCGAAGCAGCAACAGCAGCATCCGTGTCAGGCCGAATTCAACGCGCTCCGCGACGATATCCAGGGCAAAGGCAAAGCGCTGAACGAAGCCGGCAAGCGCAAGGCAACGCCGAAAGAACTCTGCGCGCGGATTACGAGCTACTCGGCCTCGGAATCGAAGATGCTCAACTTCCTCACCAAGCGCTCCGCGGAATGCGGCATTCCGCCGGAAGCGGCAGATGGTCTGAAGAAGAACCAGGGGAAGACCGTGGAGCTGCGCACCAAGATTTGTTCGGCAGCGGCCAACCCTGGTCCCGGACCGCAATCGCCGAGCACGGGTCTCAGCGGCGCGATCAATCCAAGCGCGGGCGTCGTGCCTGAATCGCCTACCGGCGGCGGCATCTTCGACACGCTTTCCGGAAACGTCTTGCAGCAATGACAAGCGGCGAGCGGCCGGTTGCGCCGGTTGCCGATTCGACCGGCAACTGGGTCGATTTCGCAGCACCCCCCTGGTCGCAGCCTTATCTTCGCCTCGCGCGCATCGACCGGCCGATCGGCTGGTGGCTCTTGTTGTTGCCGTGCTGGTGGTCAACGGCGGTCGCGGCGCTCGCGCAACGCGCGGCGTGGCCCGACCTGAAACTGATCGTGCTGTTTCTGATCGGCGCCATCGTCATGCGCGGCGCAGGCAGTACCTGGAACGATATTCTCGATCGCAAGATCGACGCACAGGTCGAGCGCACCAAGAGCCGGCCCATTCCATCCGGACAAGTGAGCGCGAAAGCCGCGTTTGTTTTTGCAATCCTGCTTTCCTTCATCGGGCTCGCCGTTCTCCTGCAAATGAACCGCTTTGCGATTCTGACGGGCGCGGCTTCGCTTCTGATCGTCGCGATCTATCCGCTCGCCAAGCGCGTGATCTCGATGCCGCAATTCGTGCTCGGCCTCGCCTTCTCCTGGGGCGCGCTGATGGGCTGGGCTGCGGTGTTCGGTGCGCTCGATTGGCGGCCGCTCGTTCTCTATGCGGGTACGATTTCATGGGTGATCGGCTACGACACGATCTATGCGCATCAAGACCGTCACGACGATGCGATCATCGGCGTAAAATCCTCAGCGCGGCTGTTCGGAGAGAATACCAAGCCCGCGCTGACTATTCTCTACGCGGCGACGATCGTGCTGATTTCGTTTGCAGTGATCTTTTCCGGCGGCGGGATTATATCACTCGCGGGAATCGCCGCGTTTGCGGCGCACCTGGTTTGGCAGGTGATGACGCTGGACGCGAACAATCCTGCGTATTGTCTGAAGCTGTTTCGGGCAAACCGCGATGCGGGGTTGCTCTTGTTCGCAGGGCTTGCGCTCGACGTAATTGCGGGCGCGCCGGGTATATCGATCTTTCCGCGCTAGTTACGCGCGATAATCTCGCGCTCGCCGGAATAAATACTTTCTTCAATCAGGCGATTTGTGCGCTGGCTGCGAAGGCGGATTGCGGTGCGCCGGTTACGGAGCGCGCTGCGGCGTTTGCGCCGCGGACTTGCCGGCGCGCGATTGCGTACCGCCGCCGGATTGCGCAGGCGGCCATCCTCGTCTGCGATCAAAATCGGCCTGCCGGTGACGCGGCTCCATTTGCGCGCATCTTCCGCGCACTCGTCGCTGTTTTCCGTCGCCTGCAAAAGAACGCTGAGCGCATCGTCGCCATGCTCGAGCGAAAGAAAGATCACGGGTTCGCTGCCGCCGGGCGCAAGCACGCGCACCGCAATACCCTGAAACTCGCTGAATGGAAGATGCACGCGCATCTGCACGCCGCTCACCGAGCGGCGAAATTCAATCCCGTTGCGCGTGACCCCGATTTCGCGGCTGCCGCCGTCGGCGGCCGGGTCGGCTGCGGTAAAGGACATCGGAAGGCGGAGCGGATCGAGCCTGAACAGAGGGCTCGATCCTTCCCACGCAATTCCGGCTGCGCTTGCCTGACGCCTCAATTTCTTGCTCTCCCCGCCGGATTTTTCCGGTCGTTCCCGGAACTCTTGCATGGCAGCACGAAGAACCGGCTTAAGGATTTGGGTAAATCTTTTCTGATTGGGCGCGAAAAGGCGCCGTTTTGACCATCATCCTTGACGAAACCTTGCCGCGGACGGCTTCAGAGAATAGAGCGAGCCATGACTTCGCGACCTGAAACGCTTCATGCTGAAGTCCTGCGCCCGCTCAGCGAAGCTGTCGCGGAAGCGGGCAAGCTCGCGCTTTCTAAATTCCGCAACAATGTGCGGGCGTGGAATAAAGAGAACGCATCGCCGGTGACGGAAGCCGATCTCGAGGTCGATAGTTTTCTGCGCGTACGGCTGAGCGGAATCGACCGCTCGATCGGCTGGCTTTCCGAAGAGACGGCGGATGCGCCCGAGCGTCTCACGAAAGATCGGCTCTGGATTGTCGATCCAATCGACGGCACGCGCTCTTTCATCGCAGGACGCGAAGACTGGGCGATCTGCGCAGCACTGGTCGAGCACGGCAGACCGGTCGTCGCGGTCGTCGAAGTGCCGGCAACCGGCGAATTATTTGCCGCAATCAGAGGCGGCGGCGCCACAAAAAATGGGCAGAAGATTTCGGCTTCGGCCAAAGCAGAAGTTGAGTCTGCCGTGATCGCATGGCCTGCAAAACTCAATAGCGCGGTAACGGTGCTGGGAAATCCGGTTGAAGTACCGAGAATTCACTCGATTGCCGTCAGGCTGTCACGTGTTGCAAGCGGAGAGATCGACGCCGCGCTTACCGCCGCAAATGCAAACGATTGGGACCTTGCCGCTGCCGACCTTTTGGTGCACGAAGCAGGCGGCAAGATTACCGATGCAAGGGGACGGCTGCCGATCTATAATCTCGCCACTCATAGTCACGGCGCGCTGATCGCAGCGGGGAGCGTGTTGCACCCAAGGCTCGTTTCCGCGCTTGCCGGATCGCTGAATTAAACGGGGATCGTCCACCGCCATGACTGCGCAAAAACAACTGCTTCATCTCGTCTTAGGCGGTGAGCTCACCAAACTCGACGGCACCGAATTTCGCGATCTCGAGAAGCTCGACATTGTTGGAGTTTATCCAAACTACGCGAGTGCCCATCAGGCCTGGAAAGCGAAGGCGCAACAGACGGTGGACAACGCGCAGATGCGCTACTTCATCGTGCATCTGCACCGGCTGCTCGATCCTGAAACGGATCAGGGCGCGGCGTAGCCGCCGCGCCGTTTCGCAGCCATGTGGCGTAAAATCCGAACATCGGACACTTTCCGGCGCCTGCTCGGCCGTTCGGTGGCGTCATACCTGAAACTCGTCTGGAAGACGCAGCGCGTCACCATCGAGCCTGCCGATCTCTACGATTGGATCGACGGCGAATTGCCGATTATACTTACCTTCTGGCACGGACAGCACTTTCTCACCCCGTTCGTGCCGAAGTCGCATCATAAAGCGAAGGTCATGATCTCCCGCTCTTACGATGCCGACATCAACGCCATCGCTGCCGAGGCGCTCGGAATCGGAACCATTCGCGGCTCCGGTACACATCGCAAAAACTTCCACGAGAAAGGCGGCGTTGCCGCCACGCGCCAGATGATCGACTCGCTTGAGCAAGGCTTCAATGTCGCGATGACCGCGGACGTGCCGAAGATTTCACGGCGCGCGGGTCTCGGTGTTGTCAGCATCGCGAAGCATTCTGGCAGGCCTATCTATCCGGCGGCGATCGCAACCAGCAGGCGCATCATCATGAAGCGGAGCTGGGACAAATCTTCCATGCACCTGCCGTTCGGCCGCGCCGCAATCGTCGCCGAGGAGCCGGTGATCGTACCCGCCGACGCAGACAATGCCGCGCTGGAGAAAGCGCGTAGCGAGCTCGAGCAGAAACTCAATCGAGCGACCGCACGCGCGGAGGCACTCGTAGGCAGAGTACCGAAAGTCGCGAGCGATGGCGCCTAGAGGCCGGCTTCCTATTCCGATCCGCCTCTATCGCGGAGCGACGCGATGGGCAGCACCCTTCGCCGGTTCGATCCTTAACTGGCGGCTGAAGCGCGGCAAGGAAGACGCGGCGCGCGTGCATGAACGCCGCGGCATCCCGAGTATCGAGCGGCCGCCGGGCGCGCTGGTGTGGGTTCATGGCGCAAGCGTCGGCGAAGTCCTGTCCGTGCTTCCTTTGGTCGAGCACATTCGCAAAAGCGGGTTCACGGTGCTTGTGACCTCGGGCACGGTGACGGCGGCGCAAACCGTCGCACAACGAATGCCCGCCGGCACGCTTCATCAATATATTCCGCTCGACTCGCCGCGCTTCATGCAATCTTTTCTCGATCACTGGCAGCCTGGGCTGGTGCTGATCGCAGAGTCGGAATTCTGGCCGAACCTTTTGATCGAGACTTCGAACCGTAACATTCCGGTCGTGCTCGTGAACGGCCGGCTGTCGCAGCGATCTTTTTCGCGCTGGCAGCACGCCAAGAAAACCGCGACCGCTCTCCTTTCCAGTTTCGATCTTTGTCTCGCGCAGGATTTCGATGTCGCAGATCGCCTCACGCAACTCGGCGCACCGCGCGTGCTTTCGACCGGCAACCTGAAATTCGATGTCATGCCGCCGCCTGTCGACGCCCATGCGATGCAGGAAATGAAGCGCACGGTGTATAACCGTCCGATCTTTCTCGCGGCGAGCACGCACCGCGGCGAAGACGAAGCGGTGATCGAGGCGCATATAGAAGTGATGCAGAAGATACCGAACCTTCTGACCATCATCGTGCCGAGACATCCCGAACGCGGCGGCGAAATCGCGCAACTCGTGCAGGAATATCGGCTTGCGCCCGCGATGCGGTCGCGCAATCACCTGCCCGACCGGGGCACGCATATTTATGTCGCCGATACGATCGGCGAGCTTGGGCTGTTCTATCGCCTGGCGCCGATCGTCTTCATGGGCGGCTCGCTGATCAAACACGGCGGACAAAATCCGATCGAGCCCGCGAAACTCGACAACGCGATGCTGCACGGCCCCTTTGTGCATAATTTCGCGAGCATCTACTCCGAACTTAACCGCCAGCACGCCGCCGCGACCGTAACCGACGCGCATTCGCTCGCGACCAGCCTGTTGCGCCTGCTCGACGATCCCGGCCTCGTGCGTGCGATGTCACAGGCCGCGCACGCGACGGTGATTCCGCTTTCGGGCGCGCTGAACCGCACCGCGAACGCGATCGAGCCCTATCTCGTGCAACTTCGGTTCGGGCAATAGCGCCATGGTCTCGCTTCGCGCACCGGAATTCTGGTGGCGTAAGGCGGGCGCCCGAGCCGCGCTGCTGTATCCCGTTTCCGCGATTTACGGCGCGATTGCGAAGCGGCGCATGACGCGCTCCGGCTATCGCGCAAAAATTCCTGTGATCTGCATCGGCAATCCGACGCTGGGCGGCGCCGGCAAGACGCCGGCCGCAATCACTATCGGCGGAGCGCTCAAGCGCGAGGGAAAGAAAGTTTTTTTCCTCACGCGCGGCTACGGCGGAAGCGAAACGGGACCGCTGCTTGTCGATCTTGCAAAACATGACGCGACTGCCATTGGCGACGAAGCGCCGCTGCTAGCTGCGATAGCGCCTACCATTGTCGCGCGCGAGCGCGTGGCAGGCGCAAAATTCGCGGAAGCGAGCGGCGCCGAATTTCTCATCATGGACGACGGATTTCAGAATCCATCGCTGGAAAAGAACTTCTCCATGCTCATTGTCGATGGCACGAAGGGCATCGGCAACGGCCTCGTGTTTCCGGCTGGGCCGCTACGTGCGCCGCTCGACGCACAACTCACACGCGCGCAGGCGATGTTGATCGTCGGGAGCGGCGAAGCCGGAGAAAAAGCCGCGCGGCTCGCGAAAGAGAGCGGAATGCAAGTCTTCCGGGCAAAGCTCGTTGCCGACCCTGTCTCGGCGGCTGAAATCAAAAACAAACGGGTGCTTGCTTTCGCGGGCATTGGCGCGCCGGAGAAGTTTTTCCGTTCGCTAGAGATGGCAGGCGCGATCGTCGAAGCGTCGCGAAGTTTCGGCGATCATCATCGCTATAATGAAACAGAAGCGGCGGTCTTGCTCGCGCAGGCGAAAGCGGGCGGGCTCGATCTCGTCACCACCGAAAAAGACCTTGCACGCATGAAGGGTGACGCGCGGCTCGCAGCCTTGCACACGCGATCAAAGGTGCTGCGAGTTCAACTCGCGCTCGATGACGAGAGCGGCCTTATCGCGGCAATCCGGAGTTCGCTGAAGTTTTAGCGGCGCTGGTCGTGGCGCCGTGCCATTACCGCTTCCGGCGTGGCATAGGCTTCCTGCAAATCCACGCTCCAGTATTTCAATTCATCGAGCGGAATCGGCGTGCCGGTAACCGCGCAACGCACATAACTGCCCGGACGGACGATGCGAAAATCGCCGTCCAGATAACGCAGCTCGGCTTCGCCGGCGGCTAGGGGCGTGCGTTCGAAGCGGTTCATGACCGTTATATGGAACGATCCGGGCCAGAGCGCAAAAGGTAATTTCGCACCCTCACGAAATCGTTGACGGGAATATTAAAACAGACTGCCTTGCTTGGTAGATTTCGCAGACGCAGGTGCAGCTTTCTTGGGCGCAGAGGGTGCTGTTCCCGACACAACGGCACCGAGGTGGCCATCCCTCACCTCGATATCGAGTACGGCGCCGGGTACGGCAGCACTCACTGAGCGCAATGGAATTCCATCGGGGCCACGTACCAGCGCGAACCCGCGATCGAGCACGCTTTTGTGGCTGTAGGCGCTGAGAAGCTGTGCAAGACCGTCAAGTCTGGTCCGCGCATTCCTCATTACATGAACACGTGCCCGATGCGCGCGTTCGGCAAGCGTTTCGCTCCGCTCGCGGCTCCGCTCAATTCGCAAGCGCAACGCATGAGGAGTATGCCGCGCTGCAATTTTAGAAAAATCCAAGCGATGGGCGTGCGCATTCGCGCGCAATGCGAGCGGCAAACGTCCCGCAAAAACATCGAGCCGCTGGCGCGGCATCGCAAGCAGGCTGTCGAGCGAAGGCACGCCGCGCGCAAGCCCGCGCAATTCGGTCTTCAGCCGCTCGATCATGCGCGACCAGCTTGAGACGAGACGTGCGGCGCGGTCGCGGGTGAGCGCGATCAGCTCCGAGCGCACCGGCACGGCCATTTCGGCTGCGGCGGTCGGCGTCGGCGCGCGCTTATCCGCGGCAAAATCGATCAGCGTGAAATCGGTCTCATGCCCAACCGCGGAGATCAGCGGGATCTTGCTCGCCGCTGCCGCGCGGACCACGACTTCGTCGTTGAAGCCCCAAAGGTCTTCGAGCGAGCCGCCGCCGCGCGCGACGATCAGAACATCCGGACGCGGCATTGCGCCCGCTTCCGGCATCGCGTTGAAGCCTTCGATGGCGTTCGCCACTTCCGGGCCGCAGGTCTCGCCCTGTACACGCACCGGCCACACCAGCACATGGCGCGGGAAGCGATCCGCCAGGCGGTGCAGAATGTCGCGAATGACCGCGCCGGTCGGCGATGTGATGACGCCGATCACGCGCGGCAGATACGGCAGCGGTTTTTTTCGCGCGTCGTCGAACAGGCCTTCGGCTGCGAGTTTCTTGCGGCGCTCTTCGAGGAGCGCCATCAGCGCACCGACGCCCGCAGGCTCCAGCGCGTCGATCACGATCTGGTAGCTCGACTTGCCCGGATAGGTCGTGACCTTGCCGGTCGCAATCACTTCCATGCCCTCTTCGGGCTTGAAGCGCATACGCGCGAAAGCGCCCTTCCAGATGATCGCGTCGATCTTAGCGCTGTCGTCCTTGAGACTGAAATAGACGTGCCCGGAGCCGTGCGGACCGCGATAGCCGGACACTTCGCCGCGCAGCCGGACATAAGGGAACGCCTCCTCCACGGTCCGCTTCAGGGACTGGGAAAGTTCGGAAACGCTGATTTCCGGCAGGTTGGTTGGCGCTGTGGATGCGGGCATTCGCGACTCTAATTGGGTGGCGGCCCATGATACATCAACAGGCTTCCGATGCTTAGTTCTGGTCGCCGCAAATGAATGTACTCCTGATCGGTTCCGGCGGCCGCGAACACGCGATGAGCTGGAAACTCGCGGCGAGCCCGCTACTCACCAAGCTCTATGCCGCGCCGGGCAATCCCGGCATTGCCGAGGACGCCGAGATCGTGCCGCTCAAGGTCGAGGACCATGCGGCGGTGATTGCGTTTGCCAAGGAGAAAAAAATCGATCTGGTCGTGGTCGGTCCGGAAGCGCCGCTCACGGCGGGCCTCGCCGATGCGCTGCTTGCCGCGAAAATCAAAGTCTTCGGCCCGCAGAAAATTCCGGCGACGCTGGAGGGTTCAAAATCTTTCACGAAGCGTCTCTGCGCCGAGCACAACATTCCGACCGCGGGCTTCATCGAAACGAAAGACCGCGCAGAGGCGCGCGCGTATATAGAGCGGCACGGCGCGCCGATCGTGCTCAAGGCGGACGGCCTTCATGCCGGCAAAGGCGTGATCGTCGCGATGACGAAAGAAGAAGCGCTGATGGCGGTCGATCAGGTTTTTGCCATGAGCGGCGAGGCACCGGTTGTCATTGAAGAATTTCTCGAAGGCGAAGAAGCAAGCTACTTCTGCTTCGTGCATGGCGAGCAGGTGTTGCCGCTTGCTTCGGCACAAGACCACAAGCGCGTCTTCGACAACGATCAGGGGCCGAACACAGGCGGCATGGGTGCTTATTCTCCGGCACCCGTTTTTACCAAAGAAATCGAACGGATCGTGCTTGAGAAGATCGTGCACCCGACCGCGCGTGCGCTCGCGAAAGCAGGCACGCCTTATTCCGGCGTTCTCTATATCGGACTGATGATCACGAAAGACGGCCCCAAACTCATCGAATATAATGTCCGCTTCGGCGATCCGGAATGTCAGGTGCTGATGCCGCGCATGAAGGATGATCTGCTCACGTTGATGCTGGCCACCGCGAACGGCGAGCTCGATAAATCCTCCGTGCGCTGGCGCGACGAAGTCGCGATCACCGTGGTCTTCGCAAACAAGGGCTATCCCGGCGCGTACAAGAGCGGTGCTGAAATCCGCGGCATCGAAAAGGCAAACGAAATCGAAGGTGTCACGGTTTTTCACGCCGGCACGAAAAGCGACGGCAACAAAATCGTTTCCAATGGCGGCCGCGTGCTGAACGTGACCGCGCTCGGAAAAAGCGTCACCGAAGCGCGCGAGCGGGCCTATAAGGCGATTGCCTTGATCGACTGGCCGGAAGGATTTTATCGCAGCGATATCGGCTGGCGTGCGATTGCAAGGGAGAAAGCGAAATGAAGGATTTGTCGATATGAAGGACTTGGCAGATCTCTTTCCCGGTTTTGAATCGCACTGGATCGACACTTCGGCGGGAAAGCTGTTCGCGCGATCCGGCGGCGAAGGCCCGCCGCTCTTGCTGATCCACGGCTTCCCGCAGACTCATGTCGAATATCATACGATTGCGCCTGCGCTCGCGAAGAAATTCAAGCTGATCCTGCCTGACCTTCCCGGCTATGGCTGGAGCGATGTGCCTAAATCCGATGCGAGCCACGCACCCTATACCAAGCGCGCGATGGCGGCGGCGCTGATCGAAGTGATGCAGAAGCTCGGTCATGTGCAATTCAACGTGATCGGGCACGACCGCGGCGGGCGCGTCGGCTATCGCATGGCGCTCGATCATCCGGGCCGGGTTGCGAGGCTCGCGGTGCTCGACATTATTCCGACGCTAGATATGTGGCGCGGCATGGACGCGAAACGCGCGATGGTGGTCTATCACTGGCCGTTCCTTGCACAGCGCGAGCCGTTACCCGAGATGCTGATCTCGAAAGCGCCGATCGAATATCTGGAATGGACTTTAGGCAGCTGGTCGCCGGACGGCTTGAAGAAATTCGACCCGCGTGCGCTCGACCACTATCGCGCCTTCTTCGCGGACCCCGCGCGCATCCACGCCTGCTGCGAAGATTATCGTGCGGGACAATCAACCGACGTGAAATTCGACAAGGAAGACTTCAATGCGGGTAAGAAAATCACCTGCCCGACGCTCGCACTCTGGGGCACGCGCGGTATTCCGAACTCCGGTGGCGACCCGCTTGCGATCTGGCAGCAATGGGGCACCAAGATCGAGGGCCGCGCCATCGATTGCGGGCATTTCCTGCCGGAAGAAAAACCCGTTGAGACCGCGGAAGCGCTCCTGGAATTTTTTACCCGCGCCTAGCAAATCATGGTGCCGTTCCGCGCTGCGAAGTACTTGCCGGGGGTGTAAAGCGCGGGCTTCTCCCGCTATAACCTCGGCCAAAGCCAAGAAGAATTTCAGGGCAGGAAATGACCGAATTCAATCGCCAGGAAGCCTTTTCCGGAACGAAAGATGTCGTGCAGGCGCTGGCCTTCGACCCTGCGCGGCTCGAGGAATATCTGACCAAGAATGTACGAGGCTTCGCGGGCCCGCTCAGCGTGAAACAGTTCAAGGGCGGACAGTCGAACCCGACTTATCTTCTGGAGACGCCTTCGCGCAAATATGTGCTGCGCCGGAAGCCGCCGGGAAAGCTCCTGCCCTCCGCCCATGCCGTCGATCGCGAATACAAGGTAATGGCGGCGCTCGGGCGCCAGAAATTTCCGGTGCCGGAAGCGCTGATTTATTGCGAAGACGAGTCGGTCACCGGCACCGCGTTCTATGTGATGTCGTTCGAACAGGGCCGCATCTTCTGGGAACTGCATATGCCGGATTCAAATCCGGCGGAGCGTGCCGCAATCTGGGACGCGCAAAACGCGACGATTGCGCAGCTGCATTCGCTAGAGCCGGAGAAGATTGGCTTGAGCGACTACGGCAAGGGCGAAGACTATGTCGCGCGCCAGGTCGCGCGCTGGTCGAAGCAGTATGTCGCCTCGAAAACCGACGACATTCCCGAGATGGACAATCTGATGCGCTGGCTGCCGGAGCATCTGCCGAAGCAGCAGGCGGTCCGCGTCGTGCACGGCGACTACCGGCTCGACAACATGATCATCCATCCAACCAAGAACGAAGTGATGGCAGTGATCGACTGGGAGTTGTCGACACTGGGCGATCCGCTGGCCGATTTCACCTATCACATGATGGGTTGGCATATGCCGAGCGCGAAAACCGGCACCGGCACGGGCTCGCTGAAAGACCGCGACCTGAAAGCGCTCGGGATTCCCTCAGCGGAAGATTACGCGGCGCTTTATGCAAAGCGCACCGGTTTCGATCCGCGCGGCCGCGATATCGACGTTTACATGGCCTATAATTTCTTCCGCATCGCCGGAATTTTGCAGGGCATTCTCGGCCGGGTTCGGGACGGCACGGCGGCTAACGCCAATGCCTCCACCATGTCACGGCAAGTACAGCCGCTGGCCGCGGCGGCGTGGCATTTCGCGGAGCGCGCGGGCGCCTGAACTTCGCGCTATAGTCCGTGCGTGCTGAACTTTCTTTGGAAGAAGAAACCACCGCGTATCGCGCTTGCCCTCGGCTCGGGTGGCGCGCGGGGCCTCGCGCATATTCCGGCACTCGAAGCTTTCGATGAGCTTGGCATCACGCCGTCCGCAATTGCCGGCTGCTCAATGGGCGCGGTAGTCGGCGCGGGCTATGCCGCCGGCATGAGCGGGAAACAGCTTCGCGAGTTCGCGTTCGAAGCACTACGCAAGCAAGGCGACTTCGCCCGCAGGCTTATTTCGATGCAGTGGGGCAGTTTACGCGAGCGTTGGCGCGAAACACGCTCGCTCCGGCAAGTGCCGCTGCAACTTGAGGCCACCGGCATCGCCGAGGAGTTTCTCCCGCCCGCCCTGCCAAAAACTTTCGAGGAGTTGAAAATCCCACTGACGGTTGTCGCAACCGATTATCGCGCACGCTCCGAGGCAATCTATCGCTCCGGGTTGCTGAGGCCCGCGGTCGCGGGTTCGATGGCCATTCCCGGTTTGCTGCGGCCGGTCGAATTCGACGGCAAGCTTCTGATCGACGGCGGCGCGGTCAACCCGCTTCCCTTCGATCTCCTGCGCAAGGACGCCGACATCGTGATTGCGATCGACATCACGAGACTCGGCGAATCGCCGCCAGGAATTCCCGACCCCATGCAGGCGCTGTTCACGGCCTCGCACATCATGACGCACGCGATCGTTTCGGAGAAACTGAAATCGGCGGCGCCGGATATCCTGTTGCGGCCGAATGTCAGCACTTTTGGAGCACTCGATTTTGCGCGGGCTCTACCAATCCTGAAAGCATCCGAGCCGATCAAGGAAGAACTGAAGCGGAAGCTCGGCGCGCTGCTCGACGCATAATTACCTTTTGGCGGCGAAGAAATTTTTGAGAATTGCGGCAGCCTCCGCCTCGCCGATACCGCCATAGACTTCCGGCTTGTGATGACAGGTCGGCGCGCTGAAGAAGCGCACGCCGGATTCCACCGCACCGCCCTTCGGGTCGTATGCTCCGAAATAAAGTCTGCGGATGCGCGCGAACGAAATTGCAGAGGCGCACATGGTGCAGGGCTCAAGCGTCACATAGAGATCGCAATCGATCAGCCGCTCGCTTTCGAGTTTCTTCGCGGCCCCGCGCAGCGCAAGCACCTCGGCATGGGCGGTAGGGTCGCGGTCGCGCAAGGTGCGGTTATTGGCGGTGGCCAGCACCTCGCCGTTCTTCACGACAACGCAGCCGACCGGCACTTCGCCCGCTTCGGCCGCTGCTTTCGCCTCGGCAAGCGCAAGCCCCATGAAATCCGGTGCGGCCAATTCGTTTCTCCGCGCATCTCGTGCTAGCTAGCCAAGCGAATTCGCACGAAGCACCATGACCCGCAAGTCTTCCGAGACCCAGTCTCCTATTAATCCCTCATCCGGCGAGCGCATCGCGAAGGTGATCGCGCGCGCGGGCCTCGCCTCGCGCCGCGAGGCGGAGGCATGGATTGTGGCCGGCCGCGTCATGGTCAACGGCGAGGTGTTAAGGACGCCCGCCGTGACGGTTTCTGCGTCCGATAAGATCGAGGTCGATGGCACGGCTTTGCCGACGCGCGAGCGGACACGGCTTTTTCTATATTACAAGCCGCGCGGGCTGGTGACGACGAACTCCGATCCCGAGGGGCGGCCGACGATCTTCCAGGCCTTGCCGAAGGATTTGCCGCGCGTCGTCAGTGTCGGGCGGCTCGATATTAATTCAGAAGGCTTGTTGCTTCTCACGAACGACGGCGGGCTTTCGCGCATTCTCGAATTGCCCGCGACCGGCTGGCTTCGGCAGTATCGCGTGCGCGCGAACGGCCGTACTGATCAGCCGCGCCTGAACTCGCTGAAAAAAGGCGTCAGGATCGAAGGCGTTTCTTATGGCCCGATCGAGGCCACGCTCGACAGCGAAAAAGGCGCGAACCAGTGGCTCACCATCGGCATTCGCGAGGGCAAGAACCGCGAAGTGCGCAAAGTGCTCGAGAGTATCGGATTGAAAGTGAACCGGCTGATCCGCGTTGCTTTCGGCCCGTTCGAACTCGGCGAGATGAAAGAAGGGGCGGTTGCGGAAGTGCCGACGAGCGACCTGCGCGCGCAGATCGGTGGCGAACTCGAGAAACTATCGCAGAGCGACTTCGTGGCACCCGTGCGCGAGATACAGCGGTCTGTGATCCGCGAGAAGCCAAAGCCGGATTCTCGTGCGAAACCCGAAGCGCAAAGGGAAGAACGCTCAAGCAAGCTCGAGCGCGGCAAACCCAAGCGGGATTTTGGAAAGAAACCCGACGTTCGTCGCGAGGAACGGCCCAGCAAATTCGAACGGGACAAGCCGCGCCGCTTCGACAACAAAGAGAAGCGCCGCGAAGCAAACGACTCACAGGCGAGGCCCGAGCGTGCAGGCAAGCGGGTCGTTCGCCGCGGCGGCAAGCGCACGCCGTTCCGCGCGCCGAAGGCAAAGCGCTGATGCGGGTTTCCGGCGGCGTGCACGGCGGCAGAACGCTAAAAGGCCCCTCCTCCCAAGACATCCGCCCGACCTCCGACAAGCTGCGGCAGGCGGTCTTCAATATTCTCGCGCACGCTTATGGCGATCCCGCTTCCGGTGCGCGTGTGCTCGACCTCTTTGCCGGCACCGGTGCGCTCGGGATCGAAGCTATTTCGCGCGGCGCGGTGTTTACGCTGTTCGTCGAAGAGGCCGCGGAAGCCCGCGCGCTCATTCGCGCTAATGTCGAGACCTTACAGTTGACCGGCATCACCAAGATTTACCGGCGCGATGCGACCAAGCTCGGACCATGCGGCGCGTTCGAGCCGTTCTCTCTCGTCTTCTGCGATCCGCCTTATGGCAAAGAGCTTGCCGAGAAGGCGCTCGCCTCCGCGCGCGAAGGGCGGTGGCTCGCGAAGGAGGCACTGCTCGTAGTGGAGGAATCGGTTGAAGCGAAGTTTGCAGCGCCAAAAGGCTTCGATGAACTGGAGCGTCGTGAGTACGACGACACAGAGGTCATATTTCTTCGCCTAGCGTCTGCCGAATAATTTCTCGATATCGAACAGCTTCAGCTCGACATAAGTCGGGCGGCCGTGATTGCACTGGCCGGCATTTTCCGTCCGTTCCATTTCACGAAGCAGCGCATTCATTTCCTCGGGCTTCAATCTACGCCCCGCACGGACGGAGCCGTGACAGGAAATACGGCTTGCGACCGCAAGCAGGTTTCGCTCGAGCGGCAGCGTGTCGTCCCATTCGGCGATGTGTTCGGCGAGGTCGCGCACCAGATTCTCGGTATCGCTGTCGCCCAGAAGTGCCGGCGTTTCGCGGACCAGCACCGCGCCCTGCCCGAACGGCTCCAGCACCAGACCGAGCTTTGCGAGTTCGCCGGCACGCGCAACAAGTGCTGCGGCATCCGAACCGTCGAGATCGACCACGGCGGGCACGAGCAAAATCTGGCGCGCGATGCCTTTTTCATCGAGCGCACGCTTGAGCTTTTCGTAAACGATGCGCTCATGCGCGGCGTGCTGATCGACAATCACCAGGCCGTCCGTCGTCTGCGCGACGATATAGGTCTCATGCAGTTGCGCGCGGGCGGCGCCCAACGGACGCTCCAGATCGGCCTGCAACACGGGCGCAAGATCGGCGCGTGCATCGGCACTCGGCTGCGCGAGGGTCTCGAACGCCGCCTGTGCCGCTTCGGCAAGACCGCCGCGATAGGGCGATGCTGCTCCACGCCAGCCAGCAGAGAAATTCGGCGCGCTTTGAGGACGCGCAAACGAAACAAGACGATCCGCGCCCGTGGTCGCGCTTCGCCGCGCGCCGCCGGAAAGCGTCTCCTGCAAGGCGCGTACGACAAGCCCGCGCACCAGACTTGAATCGCGGAAGCGCACTTCGGCTTTCGCAGGATGAACGTTCACGTCGACTTCATGCGGATCGAGTTCGATGAAAAGCGCCACGACCGGGTGGCGGCCGGAGTGAAGCAAATCGGCGTAACCGCCACGAAGCGCCCCCAGCAAAACCTTGTCGCGCACCGGGCGGCCATTCACGAAGAGATATTGCGAGAGCGAGTTCGCTTTCGAGAAGGTCGGAAGCCCCGCGAGACCCGAAAGCCGCACGCCTTCGCGCTCGGCTTTCACCGGCACCGTATTCGCCCGCGCGTCGCCGCCGATGACATCGGCAAGCCGCGCGGCAACGCCTTCTTCATCCGTGCCGCGCAACGGATATTGAATGACGCGCTCGCCCGCCGCGATGATGAAGGCAACATCCGGACGCGCCAGCGCAAGCCTGCGGATCACTTCAATTGCGGCCGCGGTTTCCGCTTGTTCGCTTTTGAGAAACTTGAGGCGCGCGGGCGTCGCATAAAAAAGATCGCGCACTTCGACCCGCGTGCCTTCGGCGAGGGCTGCCGGTCGAACCCCGGACTTTTCCCCGCCTTCCACACGGATTTCGAGCGCGTTCTCGCTGCCCCGCGCGCGGGTCACGATCGAAAGACGCGCCGCGGCGCCGATGGAAGGAAGCGCCTCGCCGCGGAAGCCGAGCGTCGAGATGTTGAGCAAATCTTCGCTGTCGAGTTTCGAGGTGGCGTGGCGCTCAACCGAGAGCGCGAGATCCTCCGCGCTCATGCCGCTGCCGTCATCCGAAACGCGAATTAACTCGCGGCCGCCGCCGGAAATCACGACTTCCACACGGGTCGCGCCCGCATCGATCGCGTTTTCAACAAGCTCTTTGACGACCGAAGCGGGACGCTCGATCACCTCGCCTGCCGCGATGCGATTGACGACATTTTCTGGAAGCTGGCGGACCGGCATGGTTTTACGACTCGGGAACAGGCGAGGATTGTACCGGCCTGCGGGCGTCTTCGCTAATCGAGATCAGGGCGGCCGCGGCGGTTTTTCACTTCCGAGCGGCGCTTCTTGCCCTCGATCCGGCGCTTCTTCGACGCAAGCGTGGGCCGCGTCTTGCGGCGGACTTTCGGAACGATCGCAGCACGTTGCAGCAACTCTACCAGTCTTGCGCGGGCATCGTCGCGATTGAGTTCCTGCGTGCGGAAGCGGTCGGCGGAAATCACAATCACGCCTTCGCGGGTCAGCCGCTGGCCCGCGAGCTTTTCCGCGCGCGCCTTCATGCCCGGCGGAATATTTGGCGAGCCGCGCAGATCGAAACGAAGCTGCACCGCGGTCGCGAGCTTGTTGACATTCTGACCGCCGGGACCGGAAGAGCGCACGAAGCTCTCATCGAGTTCGCGCTCCTCGATTGCGATATGCGGCGTGATCGCAATTGCCGAAGACATTTACTTCTCGCCTGCGAGGTAACGCTTCGCGAGGATTTTTCCTTCCTCGACCGCAGGCTGATCGTAAGGATCGACGCCAAGCAGCGAAGCCGCGAAAACAGTTTCCAGCATAAAGTGCATGAGCAGGGCACCCATCGCGCGCTCGTCCAGCTTCTCTACGTGCATCGCGCGGACCGGCTGGCCATTCTTCGCAAACGTGTTGACGGTCGCACGGCCCTGTGCGGCGACGAGATCGCCGATGCTTTTTCCCGCGAAGCCGGGCTCGCCCGCGATTTTCGCTAGCGCTGCGTCTGCGACCGGGCCGGTGCCGGGTTTTGCGGTCGTAATCACCGTGAAGAATTTGTCCTGCGGGCCGGCGAGCCAAAGCTGCAACTGGCTATGCTGATCGACCGGACCGACTGAGGCAAACGGCGTGGTGCCCCTCCCGGCCTTGCCGAGGCTCTCGGCCCAAAGCTGCACCCACCATTTGCCGAAACGCTCAAGCCGGTCGGCATAGGACAACATCACCGTGATCGGCTTGCCGGAATCGTTCGCGGCAACATTCAGTGCGGCACCGATCGCGGCAGGAACGTCGGCCGCATTCGCCGATGAAACAACCGTTTGCAGCGATGAGACCGCACCTTCGCGGATCGCACGAATATCGAGACCGAGTACGAGGGCCGGCAACAAGCCGACACTCGTCAGCACCGAGAAGCGCCCGCCGACGCCGGTGTCGTGCTCCAATAACTCGCAGCCAAAGCTATCGAGCAGCGAACGCAGTCCGTTTTTGCCGCCCGGTTTCACCGGCTCCGAAATGCCGAACAATTGTTTAGGGATTTCTTTTTCGAGTCCGCTTTGTTTTAAAGCGGTAATCGCGGCAATCGTTTGCAGCAGCGTCTCGCCGGTGCCGCCCGATTTCGAAATCGAAACGAAACGCGCGGTTTTCAGAGGCACGGCCGCGAAAAACTGCTCGAGGCTCAACGGATCGAGATTGTCCAGAAAATGAACGCGCGGACCTTTGCGCAGACTGCCGACACCCGCGACGGCGTGCCCCGCAAGTTGCGCGAGTGTCTGACCGCCGAGGCTGGAGCCGCCGGTACCGAGAAAAACGACATCGCTTGCGTCTTTGAGTTTCGCCGCCAGCGCCTCTATGGGCGCAAGATCGTCTGTGCGTTCCGGCAGACGCAAAAATGAGAGCGATTTCTTCTCATAGGCTTCCCGCAAGGCTGTGAGCGCCGCATCGAGCCGCACGAGATTTTTCTCGACGGCGGCCTGCGACAGGCCGCCCGCAAAAGCGCGGCTGATATCTTGTGTAAATGGAAGCCCGCTCATCTTACCGGCCTTCGGCCTTTCCCTGCTGCCACTTCATCGCGAGCGATGCCGCCAACACGACCGCCGTAATCACCACGATGAACACCGTACTGATTGCGTTGACTTCCGGCGTCACGCCGAGCCGGACCTGGCTGTAAATGCGCATCGGCAGTGTCGTGTTTCCCGGTCCCGCGGTGAAGTTCGCGATCACAAGATCGTCGAGCGAGAGCGTGAAAGCAAGAAGCCACCCGGCTGCGACCGCGGGAAAAATCACCGGCAAGGTCACCGAAAAGAAGGCGCGAAGCGGTGTCGCCCCCAGATCGAGCGCCGCCTCTTCCAGACTATGGTCGAAGGTGAGCAACCGCGACTGTACGATCACCGCGACAAAGCACATCGTAAAGGTGACGTGCGCGAGCGCGACCGTCCAGAAACCGCGATCGAAGTCGATCGCGACAAACAAGAGCAGCAGCGCAAGCCCGGTGATTACTTCGGGCATTACCAGCGGCGCATAGACGAGGCCCGCGAATAGCGTTCGCCCACGGAAGGTACCCGCGCGCACGAGCGCGAGTGCAGCTAACGTGCCGAGGATCGTCGCGAGCGTCGCGGCAACCGCCGCAACCTTGAGGCTTACCCAGGCCGCATCCATCAGCGCCTGATTTTGCGGCAACGCCTGATACCATCGCGTCGACCATCCACCCCATACCGTCACTAGCCGCGAATCGTTGAAGGAATAGATCACAAGCAGAAAGAGCGGGATGTAGAGAAAGGCAATCCCGCCCGCGAGCGCGGTGAGCGTGACCGGCGAGAGCCCTTTGCGCATCGCCATCTTAGCGGCTCTCCAATTCGCGGAGTTGCATACGCTGATAGATCAGAATCGGTACAAGCAACACGAGCAGAATGAGAATCGCGAGCGCTGAAGACACCGACCACGAGCGGTTGACGGCAAACTCGTTCCAGACCGTGCGGCCAATCATCTGCGTGTCCGAACCGCCGAGAAGATCGGGAATGACAAATTCGCCGACCGCGGGAATGAAACACAAGAGCGCACCGGCAACGATGCCCGGCACCGATACGGGAACCGTCACACGCCAGAACGCTTGGGCAGGTGTCGCGCCAAGATCGGCGGCGGCCTCTAACAATGAATCGTCCATCCGCTCCAGCACCGCATAGAGCGGCAGCACCATGAACGGAAAATAGGAGTAAACCATGCCGATCACGACGGCGATGTTTGTGGACAAAATCTCAAGTGGCTGCGAGACCAGCCCCAACGAAAGCAGCGACTGGTTCAGCAAGCCTTCGCGCGAAAGGATTCCGATCCAGGCATAAACGCGGATCAGGAACGACGTGAAGAACGGCAGGATAACCAGCAGCAGAAGCACCGGTCGCAACCCGCGCGGGGAGCGCACGATCGCATAGGCAACCGGATAGCCGACGAGAACGAGAATTGCGGTCGCGATTCCCGCAAGCAGCAAGCTCTGCATATATGAGTAGACGTAGAGCCAGTCGCTCAGCACAAAAGCGTAGTTTTCGGCATCGAGCAGCGCGAGCTTCTCGCGCAGCGCGGCCCAGCCTTCGCTGAAACTCAAGGCCGGCACATAAGGCGGCTGTGCCACTGCATCGTCCGATAAACTGATCTTGAAGACGATCAGGAACGGCAGCAGGAAAAAGACGGCAAGCCAGAGGAACGGGATGGCTATCGTCGCACGCGCAAATAGGCTTCGCTTTTCGCTACTCATGCCGCATCAGCTTTTCAGCAGTACGCCGGCATCCGGCGTCCAAGAAAGATTGACCCGATCGTCCCAATCTATCGGCGGCTCGATCTGGCGCGAAAGATTGGTCTTCGCCGCTTTCAGCACGAAGCCGTTATCGAGATGCACGTGATAGATCGAAAGATCGCCGAGATAGGCAATATCATAGACCACGCCTTGCGCGCAGTTTGCGTGCACTTCGGAGAGCGGCTCCTTACCGATCCGGATCTTCTCTGGGCGCAGAGCAACTGCCACGCGATCTCCGGCCTTCACATCCGCACGCTGCGCCAGCCGTAATTCCGCATCCAGCACATCAGATTTCAGCGCAATGTCGCCCGAGGCCGCGCGTGTCACTTCCGCCTCGATGATATTCACGTCGCCGACGAACTCCGCGACGTAACGGCTGTTCGGCTGCTCATAAATTTCAGCGGGTGTCGCGACCTGAACAAGCTTGCCGTGATCCATTACGGCAATGCGGTCCGCGACTGTCATCGCCTCTTCCTGATCGTGGGTCACGATGATGAAAGTCGTGCCGATACGTTGCTGCAAGTCCATCAGCTCGAATTGCGTTTGCTCGCGTAGCTTTTTGTCGAGCGCCGCCATCGGCTCGTCGAGCAATAAGACTTTCGGGCGCTTTGCAAGCGAACGCGCGAGCGCCACGCGCTGACGCTGGCCGCCGGAAAGCTGATGCGGCTTTCTTTTCTCCAGGCCGCGCAGGTTCACGAGCTTCAACATCTCTTCCACGCGCGCAGTGATTTCCGCCTTCGGCATTCCCTCCTGCTTAAGCCCGAAAGCGATATTGTCCGAGACAGTCATATGCGGAAACAACGCATACGATTGAAACATCATGTTCACCGGACGCCGGTATGGCGGCACGCCGGAAAGATCGTTCTTTGCAAGCATGATCTTTCCTTCGCTCGCTTCTTCGAAGCCTGCGAGCATGCGCATCAATGTGGTCTTGCCGCATCCCGAAGGGCCGAGCAGCGCGAAGAACTCGCGCTCGTAGATGTCGAGCGAAACGCCGTCGATCGCGACTACGCCGCCGTAGCGCTTCACGACGTTCCGGAAGCTGATCAGCGGCTGCGCCACTGGATCGGTCCAGGGCGCGAACTTGCGGCGCACGCTTTGCGGCTTTTGCGGCTTGAGCGGGGCTGAGGCCATGATCTCGTTCGATATCGGAATAGACCGGTTTGCTTAGCGGGGAAAAAGCCGCTTCACAACCGAACCCATGCTCATCGCGTGTTACGAACGGAGAGTACGGTCAGCGAGCGCCAGCCGCCCGAAGGCGTCTGAAATTCGATTGACTGGCTGACGGAAAGACCGATCAATGCCGCCCCGACCGGCGTGAGCACGCTGATCGCCGGGGATTCTTTACCGACCTGCTCAGGATAGACCAGCCGTACCCGGCGAACCTGCCCGGAAATATCGTCACGAAACTCCACTTCGGAGTTCATGCTTACAAGTCCCGGCAGTGTTTCAAAATCCTCGATCAGATGCGCGCGATCGACCTCGCGTGCGAGGAATTCAGAGGTCACCGGAAATTTATCCACGGCGACAGCAGCAAGCCGTGCAAGCCGCTCGGAATCGCGGCGCGTGATTGCGATCGGCGGAAGATCGATGTTAAAATAGCGAGCCATTTCATTTCTCCTGGCGCGGTCTTACGCAACAAGATCCGGCGCGGATGCAGTGCGGCAGGCGCACCACGTCACAAATACAGAATGAGGTTTGAGAGAAGCGATTATGATCCCGGACGGCACGCAGCCGTCCGGGTTACGCGCCCGCTTGCAGCTGGCCCGCCCGGAGAATCTTTCGATTGCGGCGTATCGCGATCTTCATGACCGGGAAGGTAAGTCTGCGCCCCGAATTGTCAATGCGCCGAAGTACCCGGAGAAATCCGACAAAATTTCCGAGATGCGAAGCGATATATGCCGGCACTGGTGGAGATTCTGAATAATTTAAGGATTCCAATGCTCTGCGAGCTTGCCGGGTACTGTTCTATTAGGACATTTCTATTTGGACATTGCGACTTTAAGCGCGGCGAAATCGGCCTCGCTCGCGCCAAGCCCGAGTTTCGTTCGCCTCCAGAGCACGTCTTCCGCGGTCTCCGCCCATTCGTGTTCGCGAAGATAATCAAGTTCACGCTGACGAAGATCGCCGACAAGACGTGGGCCTAAGTCTTCAACATTCTTTGCGTCCCCAAGCATCTTGAACGCGCGGCCGCCATACGCCAGGGCAAGGCGGCGTGCGGTCGATGGCGAAAGATAGCCATGCTGGTGCGCGAGATCGGCGAGCAAGCCATCAAGTCCGCGTTCGCCGAGATCGCCGCCGGGCAGCGGCTCATCCGCGGTCCAAGCCTTGCGCATTTCTAACGTGTCATTGAGCCTATTCACGACATCCTCGCTCATGGCACGAAATGCCGTGAGCTTACCGCCGATCAGCGATAGCAACAGCGCCTCACCTTGGCCGCCACCGGAAACGATTTCGTATTCGCGCGTTGCGGTCGATGCCGTCCCCCCAGCGTCGATCAGCGGGCGGACACCCGCGAAGGTCCAGACCACACGCGCAGGCTCGATGCTCGTCTTGAAAAAGCTGCTTGCGAGATCGCAGAGATAGCGAATTTCTTCTGGGCTCGCGATTGCATCCCCCGGATCGCCCGATGTTTCGACATCGGTTGTGCCGATCAGCGTATGCTTCTCGCCGAAAGGAACGACGAAGATAACGCGGCGGTCGTCGTTTTGCAGAACATAGGCACTGTCATGCGTATAAAGACGCGGATAGACGATGTGGCTTCCCTTCACGAGACGAAGCTTCACGGACGAAACACCTTCGATGAGTGTATCGATCACGTTCGCGGCCCAAGGTCCGGCAGCATTGACGAGCGCACGCGCATAGACGGTTTCGCGCTTTCCGTATTTTTCCAGCACAATTTCCCAACGCTTATCTTCGCGCCGCGCGGACACAACACGCGTGCGCGTGCGGATATCGGCGCCACGCTCGCGGGCATCGATCGCGTTCGCAATCACGAGCCGCGCGTCGTCGGTGATACAGTCCGAATATTCGAAGCCGACCGTGCTGATTCCGCCAAGCGGCTCGCCTACAGGATCGTTCCTGAGATCGAGCACTTTCGAGCGCGGCAAGACCGAACGGCCGGCAAGAAAATCGTAGAGCTTGATGCCGATCCGCATCATCCATGCCGGACGCATGGAAGCGACATGCGGGATCACGAAACGCATGGGGCGGCAGAGATGAGGGGCGTTTTTCAAAAGTAGTTCGCGCTCATGCAGCGATTCGCGCACAAGCCGGAAGTCGTAATTTTCGAGATAGCGGATACCGCCGTGAATGAGTTTGGAGCTATAGGACGACGTGCCCGAGGCGAGGTCGCCCTTTTCCGCGAGTAGCACCGAAAGCCCGCGGCCCGCGGCGTCGCGCGCGATGCCGCACCCGTTGATGCCGCCGCCAATGATCGCGACGTCGAATTGCTTCATGACCAGTCGATTCCTCTAGCCCCAGACTACAGGATCGGCGGCAAAAGTGACGACAGTAGCGCGGGAATATCAGACCCGTTCGATGGCGAGCGCGACACCCTGTCCTACGCCGACGCACATGGTGGCGAGGCCATATTTCCCGCCGCGCTCTTCAAGCGCGCGCATGGCGGTGCCGGCGATGCGTGCGCCCGACATACCGAGCGGATGGCCTAGCGCAATCGCGCCGCCGTTCGGGTTCACATGCGCGGCATCGTCCGCAACGCCGAACTGCCGTATGCAGGCGAGCGCCTGGCTCGCGAAGGCTTCGTTCAGTTCGATGATGTCAAATTTATTTGCAGGAATGCCGAGACGCGCGCTGAGCTTTTCGACAGCCGGCACCGGGCCGATGCCCATGACGCGCGGCGGCACGCCGGCAGACGCAAGACCCAAAATCCGCGCACGCGGCTTCAGGCCGTTCGCCTTCGCCGCTTCTTCGGAAGCGATGATGAGCGCAGCCGCGCCATCGTTCACGCCAGAAGCGTTGCCTGCGGTAACCGTGCCGGGATTGCGGAACGGAGTTTTGAGCTTCGCGAGATTTTCGATCGTGGTGTCGCCACGCGGATGTTCGTCTTTATCGACCTTCACCAGGCCTGCCTTGCCGCCCGGCACTTCGATCGGAACGATCTCGCCGTCGAAATAGCCGCGCTTTTGGGCGGCGACCGCGCGATGCTGCGAGCGGAGCGCGAACTTGTCCTGATCCTCGCGCTTCACCTGGTATTCCTCGGCGACATTCTCGCCCGTCTCCGGCATCGAATCGACGCCGTATTGCTGCTTCATCAGCGGATTGATGAAACGCCAGCCGATCGTGGTGTCGTAAATTTCCGCGTTGCGCGAGAAAGCTTCCTGCGCCTTGCCCATCACGAATGGCGCCCGCGACATGGATTCCGCGCCGCCGGCGATGGCGAGCGAAATTTCACCGGTCTTGATCGCGCGCGACGCAGCACCGACCGCGTCAAGACCCGAGGCGCAAAGACGATTGATGGTGTTGCCCGAAACGCTGACCGGAAGCCCCGCGAGCAACAGCCCCATGCGCGCAATGTTGCGGTTATCTTCGCCGGCCTGATTGGCGCAGCCGAAGAACACTTCCTCGATCTTGTTCTTGTCGAGCGAAGGATTGCGCGCGATCAATGCTTTGATGACGTGCGCCGCGAGATCGTCGGGTCGCACCTTTGCAAGCGAGCCGCCGAAGCGCCCTATCGGCGTGCGGACAAAGTCGCAGATATAGGCGTCGCGCAACTGGGTCATCATCGCTCCTTTAGGCGTTGCCGCCGTGGGCTGCCTTGGTTCGCGCGTGCAATTCGCGCAACACTTTGAGTTCGGTTTCGTTCGGCGCCGGCGTTTCGATCACATTCGTCGCAAACTTGATCTGCCAGCCGGTCGCAGCAGACACTTGCTCCTTGGTGATGCCCGGATGCAGCGAGACGACGGTGAGCTCCTTGGTCTTCTCGTCGGGCTCCATCACGCAAAGATCGGTCATAACTTTGGTCGGGCCTTTGGTGGTGACACCGAGTTTCTTGCGGCTGTCGCCGCCCTCACCGTGGCCGAGTGACGTGAAGAAGTCGATCTTCTCGACGAAAGCACGTTTCGAATGCGCCATGGTGATGAAAATCTGGCCGCAGCTTGTCGCAATCTCCGGCGCTCCGCCACCGCCCGGAAGACGCACGCTCGGCTTCTCGTAAGGACCGACTACGGTCGTGTTAAGGTTGGCAAAGCGGTCGATCTGCGCGCCGCCTAGAAAACCGGTCGTGATGCGTCCGCCTTGCAGCCAGTAGCGGAACATCTCCGGCACGGAGACCGTGGTCAAAGCGGTCTCGCAAAGCTCGCCGTCACCGATCGAAAGCGGCAACACATTCGGCCGTGTCTCCAGCGTGCCTGACTCGTAGATCAGCACGATGTCCGGTGCATGGGTCTGGCGCGCAAGATTGCAGGCGGCCGAAGGCGCGCCGATGCCAACGAAACATACGTCGTCGTTCGTGAGTGCGCGCGCCGCGGCAACGGTCATCATTTCGTTCG
>LNFM01000044.1_pt1 | contig 133315 bp, 130 predicted proteins | sample 596031 | NCBI WGS metagenome assembly LNFM01 (sample SAMN04254537, study PRJNA301005) | activated carbon metagenome | isolation source: dual media filters at the Ann Arbor, Michigan drinking water treatment plant | place: USA: Ann Arbor | reverse complement strand
GAAAGGGAGTGCCCACGGGGTCAGCGCCAGAGGCGAAGAACACCGCGCGCGGAGCGCCGGCGTGCCGGTCTTTCGTGGGACTTTCTTCGCGCTTATCCGTATTCCGCCCCGCGGAAGGCGGAGGCGCCCGACGCTCCGCGCATCCCTCCGGGGAGCGCCCGAACGAGCCGCGCACAACTCCCGCCGGGAGGCATTGGCGCATGTCGGAAGCCCGAAGCGCCTTCCAATCCTCATCCTGAGCCGGACTCGCTGAAAGCGAGCCGCGTCGAAGGATGTGCCGCAGGTTCCGATCATCGGCCTCTCCTTCGACACGAGCCCTGCGGGCTCGGCTCAGGATGAGGCTCAACGTTCCCCGGACGGCGTGCGCGAAGCGCATCGCCCGATCCGGGGTCCAACGCACAAAAGCGGCGCAGCCGCACTTTGGCTTTCGAGCGCCTTCGGCGCACTCACCCGCTGGGTCCCGGATCGGCGCGCGGCTGCGCCGCGCTTGTCCGGGAAAAATTGTGTCCGGCGACCCGCGTAAACGCAAAGCCAAGCGCGGGCCAGCCTCAGAAATTCCTCTCCGGATTTCGCTTGAACCTCGCGCAGGCACGAAACCTCTTGCCGCACCGCCCTGCCCCTCCCACATTCGTCAACGACGGAGGAAGAGACACAGATGAGCATGACCAGCCCTGCCAGCTACGACATCGCCCGGCTCGACAGCGTGCGACGCAAACGCTTTTTCGCGTTTCTGATCGATTTTACGTTCGTCTGCATTCTGTGGCTGCTCGCCTGCGCCGTGGTCCTCCTGCTCGGCGTGTTCACGCTCGGCCTTGCCTGGCTGCTCTATGGCGCGGTGTTCCCGGTCGTCGCGGTGCTCTATTCCGGCATCTCGATCGCAAATCGCGGCGCAACGCCGGGCATGCGGGCGATGGGCCTCGTTTTCCGCCTCGAAAGCGGCGCACAGCCCGATTTCCTGCAGGGCGCGGTGCACGTCATCCTGTTCTACGTCTCGGTGACGTTCCTGACGCCGCTCGTCCTCATCGTCAGCCTGTTCAACGCCCGCAAGCGCCTGCTCCACGATATGTTGATTGGCGCGACCGTCGAAAACGCCTGAAAAAGGAATTGGAAAAGCACGGGGGGGTGCTAGGATTCAGGGACAGGAACCGAACCCAAGGCCGTGACAGAGCATCCCCGCGACACCCCGCAATTCTATCTCACGGCCCCCGCGCCGTGCCCCTATCTGCCGGGTCGCACCGAACGTAAGGTCTTTACGCATCTGGTCGGAGACCGTGCGCCCGCGCTGAACGATCTTCTCAGCCAGGGCGGCTTCCGCCGCAGCCAGACCATCGCCTACCGCCCGGCCTGCGAAAATTGCCATGCCTGCGTGTCGGTCCGCGTCCTCGTCGACGAATTCGACTGGACGAAAAGCTTCCGCCGGGTGCGCGACGCCAACACCGATTTGATCGGCGAAATGCGTGCCGCGCTGCCGACATCGGATCAATATTCGCTGTTCCGCCGCTATCTCGACAGCCGCCACGCCGAGGGCGGCATGGCGTCGATGAGCGTCCTCGATTACGCGATGATGATCGAGGATTCCCATGTGAAGACGCGCCTCGTCGAATACCGGCGGCGCGGCCCGGACACCTCCATCAACGGCCGCGGCACGGGCCCCCTTCTCGGCGTCGCCCTCACCGATGTACTGACGGACGGGCTCAGCATGGTCTATTCGTTCTACGATCCGGATGAGTCTGATCGCAGTCCCGGCACCTACATCATCCTCGAACACATCATGCGTGCGAAGGCGCTCGGCCTTCCCTATCTCTACCTCGGCTACTGGATCGATGGCTCGCGCAAGATGCATTACAAGAGCCGCTTCCAGCCGCAGGAAAGGCTGATGCCGACCGGCTGGAACCGCGCGTAAGCCGAAAGAGACTGAACGGAAAATAAAGAAGCTCGTGGCAATCTGCCTTCCACACGCAACATTCGTCTGCGAAGGCACGACATGACGGCACCGGCGATCACGCTTCTTCATTCGCGCATCCGCTCCGGCCGAATTCTTGCCGGCGACGAAAGCCGGTTTGCGAGCGCCCTCGGCATCGGCCCCGAGGATGCGCGCCTGCCCCTCTGCCACGAAGCTCTCGCCGGTTCGGTCCATGCCGCGCTCGATCTGTGGCGCGCCTGCTTCCCGGGCCGCCCGATCCGCATTCAGGTGGACCACACGCCGTCGGCGTGGCGCATGTGCGCCCATCTCCTCAGCGAGTTCGCCCCCGCCGGAGCGTCTTGAGAAAGCACAGGCTCCACCACACATTCCGACAGGAAGACGGCGGAGCGGGCGCATGACCTTGTAGTTTCGTCACAATCACTTTGTATGTCGGTATCTCCGCTGAATGGAATCACCTGCCATGAAGAAAACCTTTCTTTTTGCCGCCGCACTTCTCGCCGTGACCGGAGCGCCTGCCGTCTCGCAGGATGTCGCCGCGTCCTCGACGAAACTGTCCAAATCGTTCGACGGCAAATGGAGCGTGCTCATCGTCACCGAACAGGGCCAGTGCGATCGCGCCTACCGCTATCCGCTGGTGATCGAGAACGGCTATGTGGGCTATGGCGGCAGGAACAATTTCACGGTGACCGGCGAGGTCTATAACGGCGGCGATGTCGTGGTGACGGTCGCCCAGGGCAATTATTCGGCGCAAGGCACCGGCCGCCTGCAGGGCAAATACGGTTCCGGCAAATGGGCCGCTCCGGCGGGCGACTGCTCCGGCCGGTGGAAGGCCGACAAACGCGGCTGACGCGTCACAATTGCACTTCGCGGGGCCGCACCTGTCGTATAGAAAGCCGCCTTCATTCAAGCGGTTCTGACGGGAGGGTTACATGAAGATCGCGCTTATAGGCTCGCGCTGGTTCGGGTCCGAGGCCCTGAAGCTGCTCCATGCCCGTGGCCACGACATTCATGTGGTCGCGCCCGACGCGGAAGACCGTCTGGCGCAGACCGCCGTCGAACTCGGCTATGAGCCGGTTCTGCACACCGGCCGCCGCCGCGTCACCCACGAAGACCTTCCGGGCGAATACGACGTCGTTCTGGCGGCCTATTCCCACGCCTTCATTCCGCTCGACAAGGCGAAGATCGCCTCGCTCGGCTACCACCCCTCGCTGCTGCCGCGCTGGCGCGGCATCGCCTCGGTCGAATGGACCATCAAGGCCGGCGATCCGATCGCGGGCGGCAGCGTCTACCACCTGACCGACGAAATGGACGCCGGCGCCATCGCGGCGCAGGATTGGTGCTTCGTGCTTCCGGGTGAAGATGCCGCCAGCCTGTGGCGGCGCGAACTGGCCCCGATGGGCCTTCGCCTGATCGTTGAGGTCGTGGACGACATCGCAAAAACCGGAATCTGCCGCGCCGATCCGCAGGATCCGCGCTTCGTGACGCTCGCGCCGCGCATCAAGGACGACGCGTCGGCCGCCTGACGACAAACGACACGCGCGGGCAAGGCCCGCGCGTGATCGTAAATCCGGTGTGGCAAGAGGCCCCCCGGCCCTGCCTACCGGCTCACGCCGAAGGACCGGGCTCCGAGCCCTCCTCGCGCATGCCGCGCTTGAAGCTCTTTATGCCGTCGGCCAGATCTCCCATCACCCCGGAAATCTTGCCCCGCCCAAACAGCACCACGGCAACGAGGGCGACAATTGCCCAATGCGACAGACTCATCTTTTCACCTCTCTCGTGTGAAGACGGCTCACCAATTGGTGTCACGCTGGTTGGGAATCCCCTCGATCGGGCATTCGTCGGTGCCGACGCTCGTGCGGGTGATCGCCTCGGCCATCTCCCGCGCGCCCTCGGGATCCTTGACCCACTTCGTGTAGAAGTCGTAGGGGCACGCGGCCTCGCCCTTGATGCCGTCACCGGAATTGATCATGCCGGTATAGCCGCGATGCATCAGCTTGAAGAGATGGTTCTCCGACTGCATGTTCCGGCGCGCATCGCGGATCAGCGAGGTTGAAAGCGCGGCGTATTGCACGCCCATCTCCTCTTCGCCGCATTCGCCGAGCGTGCGGCCATCGAAGCCGATGATCGCCGAGTGGCCGAAATAGGAGTAGACGCCGTCGAACCCGGTGGCATTGGAAACGGCCACGTAGGAATTGTTGGCGAAGGCCATCGCCTTGGACATCAGGATCTGCTGCTCCTTGGCCGGGTACATATAGCCCTGGCACCGAACGATGAGCTCGGCGCCTTTCATGGCGCAGTCGCGCCAGATCTCCGGGTAATTGCCGTCGTCACAGATGATCAGGCTGATCTTCAGACCCTTCGGTCCGTCGGACACATAGGTGCATGTGCCCGGATACCAGCCCTCGATCGGCACCCACGGCATGATCTTGCGGTATTTCTGAACGATTTCGCCCTTGTCGTTCATCAGAATGAGCGTGTTGTAGGGCGCTTTTTTCGGATGCTGTTCGTGCTGCTCGCCCGTCAGCGAGAAAACACCCCAGCACTTCGCCTCGCGGCAGGCCGCGGCGAAGATCTCCGTCTCCTCGCCCGGCACCGTCGAGGCCGTGGCGTACATCTCGTCCGCATCGTACATGATGCCGTGCGTCGAATATTCCGGGAAAATGCACAGATCCATGCCCGGAAGACCGCGCTTCATGCCGACCATCATCTTGGCGATGTTCTTCGCATTGGCGAGCACTTCCGCCTTTGTGTGAAGACTCGGCATCTTGTAGTTCACCACGGCAACACCCACCGTGTCCTTGCTCGAAGAAACGTCGCCGTGGATCATGTCTTGTGCTCCGTTGGATTCTGTTTTCCGAGGCTGGTGATCAGTGGCTGATCATCCAGGGCCGAGCCGTCGGGAAGCTCTTGCTTCCGTCCTTGCCGTGCCATGTCAGGCGGCCTTTCTTCTTCGACCCCGAACAGCAGGAACAGCCGGCACCATGCGTTTTGGTGCTTTTCGGTTCGTTCTGCGCGCGTTCGTTGGTCGCAAAAGCGGTGCGCCGACCGGCGTCCATGCTCGCAAGCATGGGCGCCGTCAGCATCACGCGCGGGGATGTCGATCCGCAGTCCGGGCAGGAGCACGGATCGGCATATTCCGCCATGGGACGGAGTGCGGCGAAGGGGCCGCACTCCTCACATGCATACTCGTAGACCGGCATTTCAGAGATCCTTTGCCAGCGGCACGTCGATCTTGCCGTCGATGAATTTCTTCGGACCTTCCGCATTCGGGTTGATGTCGAAGTCGAAGATTTCCGTCGGCAGCCACAACGTGGCGCAGGCGTTCGGAATATCGACCACGCCCGAAATGTGTCCCTGCACGGGGGCGGTGCCGAGAATGGCGTAGGCCTGGGCACCCGAATAGCCGAACTTCTTCAGATACTCGATCGCGTTGAGGCACGCCTGGCGATAGGCGATATGGACATCGAGGTAATGCTGCTTTCCGCCTTCATCGACCGAAATGCCTTCAAAGATCAGGTGATCTTTGTATTCCGGCTTGATCGGCGACGGCTTGAAGATCGGATTCTTTATCCCGTATTTGGCCATGCCGCCCTTGATGAGGTTGACGCGCAGATGCAGCCAGCCCGCCATTTCGATGGCGCCGCAGAAGGTGATCTCGCCGTCGCCCTGGCTGAAATGCAGGTCGCCCATCGAAAGGCCGCCGCCTTCCACGTAGACCGGGAAATAGCAGGTCGATCCGCGCGACAGATCCTTGATGTCGCAATTGCCGCCATGCTCGCGCGGCGGAACCGTACGTGCGCCTTCCGCCGCTGCCTTCTTGGCGTCATCGCCCTTCATGCGGCCCATATGTGCGGTTTCGGCATAAGGCAGCGTCGCCAACGCCGGAACGCGATCCGGCTCGGTGTCGTAGAGCGCCTTTTCACGGGTGTTCCACTCGTTGAGCATCTTGTGATCCGGCAAACAGCCGATCAGGCCGGGATGGATGAGGCCCGCCCAGCTGACGCCCGGCACGTGACGCGACTGCGTGAACATGCCCTTGAAGTCCCAGATCGACTTCTGCGCTTCGGGGAAGTGTTCGGTCAGGAAGCCGCCGCCGTTTTTCTTGGAGAAAAACCCGTTGAAGCCCCACTGGCTTTCCGGGAAAGCACCGACATCGAGGAACTCGACGACGAGAAGATCGCCCGGCTGCGCGCCCTTGATACCGACGGGACCGGACAGGAAGTGAACCTGTGACAGATCGACGTCCCGAACGTCGGCGGCGTCATCGTCGTTCTTGATCTGACCGCCGGTCCAGTCGACCGTCTCGATGATGAAATCATCGCCCGGCGACACCCATTCCACGATCGGAATGTCCGGATGCCAGCGATTGTGGATCTTGTCATTGTCGTAGGCGGAACCGTTGAGATCGACCTTGATAAGCGTGTCGGCCATGAAACTTCCCCTTGACCCTCTCGTTGATTTTCAGATGTGCACGTACATTCCGGTTTACACGGACAGATAGGCTGCGACCTTCTTCTCATCGATCTTCGAGCGCTCGTCCTCGCGGACGATGCTGCCGTTTTCGATGACGAGAACGCGGTCCGCGATGTCGAGCGCAAACGACAGAACCTGTTCAGAGACGACGATGGACAGGCCCTTCTCGTCCCGGATCTTCTTCAGCGTGCGGCCCATTTCCTTGATGATCGACGGCTGGATACCCTCGGTCGGCTCATCGAGCAGGAGCACCTTCGGCTTCGAGGCGAGTGCACGGGCGATAGCAAGCTGCTGCTGCTGCCCACCCGAGAGATTGCCGGCGCGGCGGCCCTTCATTTCGAGCAGGACCGGAAACAGCTCGTAGATGTCCTCGGGCACCTTGCTCTCGCCGGTGACGGTGAGGCCCGTCTCGATGTTTTCCTTTACCGTCATGGTGGAAAAGACCATGCGGCCCTGCGGAACATAGGCGACGCCGTCGGCGACGCGCTCGTAGCTTTTCAGGTTTGTGATGTCGGTATCTCCGACCTTCACCGATCCGCTTTTTGTCGGCACGACGCCCATGAGCGACTTCATGAGCGTGGTCTTGCCCATGCCATTGCGTCCCATGATCGCGACGATCTCATTGGGTTTCACGTCGAAGCTCAGGCCATGCAGCACCTCGCTCTGGCCGTAGGCGACATGCAGGTTCGATACGTTCAGCACAGACGCCCCTCCTCAATGTCCGAGATAGACTTCCACGACCTTGGGGTCGTGCTTGACGTGATCCATCGAGCCTTCCGACAGCACCTTGCCCTGATGCAGCACGGTGACGCGGTGGGCGATGTCCTCGACGAATTTCATGTCGTGCTCGATCACGATGATCGAACGGTTGGCGATGATCTTGTTGAGCAGCTCGGCCGTCTTGACACGCTCGGAGACGCTCATGCCCGCGACCGGCTCGTCCAGCATCAGAAGGTCCGGATCCTGGATCAGCAACATGCCGATCTCGAGCCACTGCTTCTGGCCGTGGCTGAGGAATTCGGCCCGCTCGTGCAGGCGGTCCTGAAGGAAAATCATCTCCGCGACTTCCTGCACGCGCTCGGTGACAGCGGCATCGCGCTTGAACGCGAGCGCCCCGAACACGGAGCGGCCTTTCGGATAGGAGATTTCCAGATTCTCGAAGACTGTGAGGTCGTCGTAAATCGATGGCGTCTGGAATTTGCGGCCGATGCCGGCCTGCACGATCTTCGCCTCGTTCATCTTCGTCAGTTCGCGGTTGCGGAACTTGATCGAGCCGGACGTCGCGCGGGTCTTCCCGCAGATGAGATCGAGAACGGTCGTCTTGCCGGCGCCGTTCGGGCCGACGATGACGCGGATCTCGCGCTCGTCCACGTAGAAGGACAGATCGTTGACCGCCTTGAAGCCATCGAAGGAAACCGTCAGGCCCTCGACCGCAAGGAGGAAGTCAGGCGCCATCTGGTCGGAGATCACGCCGGGGGTGGCTGGAGGATTCATGTGCGTGTTCTCCTTACTCGGCGGGGCTGCCCTGCGGGATGTTCCCGCCGGGGAGGATGTCGGGCTTCTTGTTCATGAGCTTCCTGATGAACGGTTCGGCATAGCTGGTGTAAATACCGGCAAGTCCGTTCGGGAAGGCCAGAACAACGGCGATGAACAGACCGCCGAGGCCAAGCAGCCACAATTCCGGAAAGCTTTCGGAGAACGCGGTCTTGGCCCAGTTCACGAGGAGCGTTCCGTAGATCGCACCAAGGATCGAAAGCCGGCCGCCGACCGCTGCGTAGATCACCATCTCAATCGAAGGCACGATGCCGACGAAGCTCGGCGACATGAAGCCGACCTGGAGGGTGAACATCGCCCCGCCGATGCCCGCAAAGGCCGCAGCCAGGCAGAACACGAATATCTTGAAGTTCGACACGTTGTAGCCGGAGAACCGGACGCGATCCTCCTTGTCGCGCATGGCGACGAGAATGCGGCCAAGCTTCGAATGCTTCACGAAATAGGCAATCAGGATACAGGCGAAGAGAAGGCCCGCGCTGACGAAGTACAGAATGAACTTCGCGTCGTCGGTACGGATGTCCCAGCCGTTCAGAGTGCGCAGATCGGTGATGCCGTTGATGCCGCCCGTATAGCCCTGCTGACCGATGATGAGGATGGTCAGGATGGCCGCGATCGCCTGGGTGATGATGGCGAAATAGGTGCCGCCGACACGCCGGGTGAACATTGCAAAGCCGAGAATGAAGGCCAGCAGAACCGGAACGCCGACCACAAGAAGCATCGTCGCCGGAAGCGATTTGAAGGGCTCCCAGAACCACGGCAGAGAAGTGATCTGGTTCCAGTCCATGAAGTCCGGAATGCCGGGGGTCGACTGGATCTTGGTGTTCTCGACGCTGGACGCTTCCAGCTTCAGGAACATCGCCATGCAGTAACCGCCGAGGCCGAAGAAGATGCCCTGCCCGAGGCTGAGAATGCCGCCGAAGCCCCAGCACATCACAAGGCCAAGCGCCACGAAGGCGTAGGTCAGGTATTTGCCGACGAGGTTGAGGCGGAAGCCGTCCAGCGACATGGGCAGAACAACCAGGATGAGGACCGCCAGGATCGCAACCGCGATCAGTTCGGACCGGTTGAGGAAAGCTGTGTTTTTCATATCTGCCTCCTCAGCGGCGGACTTTGAGGGTGAACAGGCCCTGCGGACGCAGCATCAGGATGCCGACGACACCGAGCAGCGTAAGGACCTTGGCCATCGAACCGGAGAGGAAGAATTCCATGGTCGACTGGGCCTGGGAGATGGTGAAGGCCGATGCAATGGTTCCAAGCAGGCTCGCCGCGCCGCCAAACACGACGACCAGGAAGGTGTCGACGATGTAGAGCTGGCCGGAGGTCGGGCCGGTGGACCCGATCATGGTGAAGGCCGATCCCGCGACGCCCGCAATGCCGCAGCCGAGCGCGAAGGTGTAACGGTCCACCTTTTCGGTGTTGATACCGACCGCACCCGCCATCACGCGATTCTGCACCACGGCGCGAACCTGCTTGCCCCAGCGGGATTTGTACATAAGGAACGCCACCGCGATGGTGATGGCCATCGTCAGCCCCATGACGAACAGGCCGTTGATCTGCACCTCGACCATGTCGGTCACGGGGATCGAGCCCATCATCCATTCCGGAAGTTCGACACCGACTTCACGCGGGCCGAAGAAAGAACGGTAAAGCTGCTGCAGGATGAGGCTGAGGCCCCAGGTGGCGAGCAGCGTATCGAGCGGTCTCTTGTAAAGATGCCGGATCATCGCCCATTCGATGAACATTCCGAGCGCGCCCGAAGCGAGGAAAGCAAGTCCCATCGCAAGGAAGAAGTAGATGCTGAAGAGCGCCGGTATGTAGTTCAGGAAGAATTGCGACGTAAAGTAAGTGACATACGCGCCCAGGATCATGAACTCGCCATGCGCCATGTTGATGACGCCCATCTGGCCGAAAATGATGGCGAGACCAAGTGCCATCAGCAGAAACACCGAAAACAGGATGAGGCCCGCAAAGCCCTGCATCACGAAAATGGAGCCCAGCTCCGGCAGTGAATATTCAGCAAACATCCAAGATCTCCCGGCGCCCGCACGCGCCCCCAGCACGAATCCGGAATGCGGACCGGGGAGAGCATTCGCCCTCCCCGGTCGCGCGTAATGACCTTATTGGTAGCCTTCCGGGAACGGGTTCGGCTCAATGAGGTCGGCCGTCTCGAAGACCACCTTGAACTGACCATCGGGCTGGACCTGCCCGACGCGGGCCTTGGACCAAAGATGGTGGTTTTCGTGGATCTTGACGTAGCCTTCCGGCGCCTTGGTGAACTCGATGTCGGTCGAGGCGACCGCGATCTTGTCCACGTCGAAGCTGCCCGCCTTTTCGACCGTCATCTTCCACAGCCACGGGCCCAGATACGCCGCCTGCGTCACGTCGCCGATAACCGTCTTCTCGCCCCACATCTTCTTGAATTCGGCAACGAATTCCTTGTTGTTGTCGTTCTCGAGCGACTGGAAGTACTTCATGCAGGCATAGGCGCCCGTGATGTTCTCGCCGCCGATGCCGTCGATTTCGTCCTCGGTGACCGAGATGGTCAGCAGGGTCTGCTTCGACAGGTCGATGCCGGCCGCTTTGAGCTGCTTGTAGAACGCAACGTTCGAGCCGCCGACGACCGCGCAATAGATCACGTCCGGCTTGCGGAGCTTGATCTTGTTGATCACGGAGTTGAACTGCGTGTGGCCGAGCGGGAAGTACTCCTCGCCCGACACCGAACCGCCAAGATGCGCTTCGATGTGCTTACGCGCGATCTTCATCGACGTGCGCGGCCAGATGTAGTCCGAACCGATCAGGTAGAAGCTCTTGCCTGCCTTCTCCTTGGCGACCCAGTCGAGGCCGGCCAGAATCTGCTGCGTGGCTTCCTGGCCGGTGTAGATGACGTTCTTCGACTGCTCGAGGCCTTCATAGAAGGTCGGGTAGTAGAGCATGCCGTTGTACTGCTCGATAACCGGCAGCACCGCCTTGCGCGACGCCGAGGTCCAGCAGCCCATGATCGCCGCGACCTTGTCCTGCACGAGCAGCTTCTTCGCCTTTTCGGCGAAGGTCGGCCAGTCGGACGCGCCGTCTTCCTGGATGTACTTGATCTTGCGGCCGAGAACGCCACCCGCGGCGTTGATCTGCTCGATCGCCAGCTTTTCAGCCTGCACCGAACCCGTTTCGGAGATGGCCATCGTGCCGGTCACCGAGTGCAGGATGCCGACGGTCACTTCCGTGTCCGTCACCGCAAGGCCGGTCGTATTGACTTCGGAAGTCGCCGGGCCCGCACCGAGTGCGAATTTCGGCATCAGGGCCACGGCCGGAATGGCGGCCATGCCCATCAGCAGTTTACGGCGGAGCGAGGACTCCAGACCGCGTTCGATATCGTCTGACATTAAGTAACCCCCTGCGTGTCCGAGGCGAACCAGTGCCTCATTGGTGCAGGATCGTGGGTCGCCACACCTCAAGCGGGTATACGTCAATTGACGTATCCTCCCGGCGCACGCGCCGGGGCAGCATCCCCTTGCATCTCCGTAAGAAAGCGGGGTTCCGGCGGGAAATGAGCACCCCGCCGGGACCCCGTGTTTTGTCGTGTCCGGCGCCCTTTTGCGGCGCCAAAGCGTGCCTAGGCAAAGCTAGGAACGGAAATTGCTTCATCCCCGAGGAGAAGCGGGTGTCGTGTCTGGGGGCGTCTAGGGGATATGTCGGGCAGTCAGCGCATCGTGCGGGTGCGGCGCCAGTATAATCAGTGGGTCGCCAACCAGACGCTGGAAGACTACGCGCTGCGATTCACCGCCGAGCGCGCCCGCAAATGGTCGCCCCTGCGCGTGGGGCATACCGCCCTTGCAGCCATCTCATTCCTCGCGCTTGAAGCCATCGGCGGCGCCATCACCCTGAATTACGGCTTCACCAACGCGGTCGCGGCGATTCTCGTCGTCAGCACGCTGATTCTGATGACGGGGTTGCCGATTTCCTATTACGCGGCGAAATACGGCGTCGACATCGATCTCCTGACGCGCGGCGCGGGCTTTGGCTACATCGGCTCGACCATCACCTCGCTGATCTATGCGAGTTTCACCTTCATCTTCTTCGCCATCGAGGCGGCCATCATGGCACTCGCGCTGGAGATGGTGTTCGGGCTGCCTCTTGCCGCCGGCTACATCGTCTCCTCGCTCGTCATCGTGCCGCTGGTGACGCACGGCATCACCTGGATCACGCGCTTCCAGACCTGGACACAGCCGATCTGGCTCATCCTCCACATCCTGCCCTTCGTTTTCATCTTCTTCGCTAACCCGGCCTCGATCGACAACTGGACGAACTTTCCGGACGACAAGGGCGGCGGCTTTTCGATCATCCTCTTCGGCGCGGCCGCCGGCGTCGTCTTCTCGCTGGTCGCGCAGATCGGCGAACAGGTCGACGTGCTGCGCTTCCTGCCGCGTGCACGTAAGGGCAATCGCCTCCAATGGTGGGTGGCGCTGTGCATGGGGGGGGCCGGCTGGGTCATTCCGGGCGTCATCAAGATGCTGCTCGGCTCGTTCCTTGCTGTCCTCGCGGTCACGCACGGATTCGACTTCGCGGAGGCTGCTCAGCCGACCGACATGTATCTCGTCGCCTTCGGCTATGTGACCCAGTCTCCCGGCGTCGCGCTCGGCCTTATGGGCCTGTTCGTCGTGCTCTCCCAGATGAAGATCAACGTGACGAACGCCTATGCCGGTTCGATCGCGTGGTCGAACTTCTTTTCCCGCCTGACCCACAGCCATCCGGGTCGCGTGGTCTGGCTGTTCTTCAACGTCGCCATCGCGCTCCTGCTCATGGAGCTTGGCATCTACCGCGCTCTCGAGCAGACGCTCGGACTTTACTCGGTGATCGCGGTCGCCTGGGTCAGCGCTCTCGTGGCCGATCTTGTCATCAACAAGCCGCTCGGCCTCAGCCCCAAGCACATCGAGTTCAAGCGCGCGCATCTTTACGACGTGAACCCGGTCGGTGTCGGCGCCATGCTGATCGCGACCGCCGCTGCGCTGTTCGCCTTCTCGGGTGTGTTCGGGGACATTCCGCAGGCCCTTGCACCGTTCATCGCGCTCGGCACTGCGTTCGTCGCGAGCCCCGTCATCGCCGTATTGACGAAGGGCCGCTATTACCTTGCCCGCCAGCCCCGCGAGGATTGGGGCACGGCCACACAAATCCAATGCTGCGTTTGCGAACACACGTTCGAGAAGCAGGACATGGCACAATGCCCGGTCTATGCGGGCCCGATCTGCTCGCTGTGCTGTTCGCTCGACGCCCGCTGCCATGACGGCTGCAAGCCGGAAGGCCGGTTCTACGTTCAGCTCATGGAGGCCACCAAAAAGCTTCTCCCGGCACGGCTTGCCGACAAGCTCGATTCGGGAGTCGGTCGCTTCATCGGCGTTTTTCTCGTCAGCGCCGGCACGATCGGCGGTGCGCTGTCGCTCGTCTTTTTCCAGGCGACCATCAACGCGGCAGACCAGAAAGCCATCATCGCCCATACCCTTTGGGTCGTCTTCTTCATCCTGCTCATCATTTCAGGGATCGCCTCCTGGCTGTTCGTTCTCGCGCATGAAAGCCAGCGCGTCGCGGAAGAGGAATCGGAGGGGCAGACGCGTCTTCTTCTGCGCGAAATCGACGCCCATGAGCAGACCGACGCACAGCTGCAGAAAGCCCGCGACGTTGCAGAAGCCGCCAATCAGGCGAAAAGCCGTTACGTGATGGGCATCGGCCATGAACTGCGCACGCCGCTCAACGCGATCCTGGGATACGCACAGCTTATGGAGCGCGACGAACACATGCCCGCGCACCGGCGCGGCGGCGTGCGTGTCATCCGCCGGTCGGCCGAGCATCTCTCGGGCCTTATCGACGGTCTTCTGGACATTTCACGCATAGAGTCCGGACGTCTTCAGCTCAGCCGCGACGAGATGCGTTTCCCCGAATTTCTCGATCAGATCGTCGAGATGTTCCGCCTGCAGGCATCGGCCAAGGGTCTGCAGTTCCGTTTCAAGCGGCCAGAGCACATCCCCGCGGTGGTCTCGACCGACGAGAAGCGCCTGCGCCAGATACTCATCAATCTCTTGTCCAATGCCATCAAGTTCACCAGCAAGGGCAGCATCAGCCTGCGTCTCACGATGAAAAGCGGCGTCGCGGAATTCGAGATCGAAGACACCGGCCCAGGAATCCCCGAAGCCGATGTCGAGCGCGTGTTCGCGCCGTTCGAGCGCGGCCACGGCCTCGACCCGGAAACGACGCCCGGCATCGGCCTAGGCCTCACCATCACGCGCCTTCTCACCGAAATCATGGGCGGCGAGATCGTGATGAAGACCGAAGTCGGCAAAGGCACCTTGTTCACGGTGCGGCTGCTGCTGTCTTCCGTCGCGAACCCGCAACTAGACACACGACCGCGCCGCCGCATCAACGGCTATCGCGGGCCGCGCCGTACCATATTGATCGCCGACGACGACGCCGCGCACCGCGACCTGATGCGCGAAACGCTCGTCCCTCTGGGGTTCATCGTCCTTACGGCGCCGGACGGCAAGACCTGCATCGAACTCGCGGAGGATTGCGAGCTTGGCCTGTTCCTCCTGGACATAGCGATGCCGGGCATGGATGGCATGGAAGTCGCCCGGCGCCTGCGCGCGGCCGGGCACACCCGGGCTGCGATCCTGATGGTCTCGGCAAACATGACGGCCTCGAAGGAGCGCAAGCCGGGCGATGCCCATGACGATTACATTCCAAAGCCTGTGGACCTTCAGAAGCTGTTCGACCGTATCGAACAGCTTCTGAAGCTCGAATGGACCTATGAGAGCGCCGAAAAGATTTCGCTGCCGCCATCGGCGTCGAAAAAATACGTTATGGCGGCACCTTACATCGAAGAACTGAAGCGTCTTGGCACCATCGGATACATCCGCGGGATCGAAGCCAAACTGGCCGAAATCGAAAACGCCTCACCGGAGAGCAAACAACTTGTCGACGATCTCCATGCCTATATCCGCAATTTCGACATCAAACGCTTCCTCGCCACTCTGGAGACGATCCCCGGTGAATGAGAGCCATCCACGCGATATCGTCCTCGTCGTCGAGGATTCGGTCGACAATCTCGGCATGCTGATGCAGGCGCTTGAAGAGGCCGGCATGACCGTGCTCGTTGCAATCGACGGCGACGCGGCGCTCAAGCTCGTCGAGCAGATCACGCCAGACATCATCCTGATGGACGCGATCATGCCCGGCATGGACGGTTTCGAGACGACACGCCTCCTGAAGCGTAACGACAGTCTGTCTCACGTGCCCGTCGTGTTCATGACCGGTCTCAGCGAAACCGAGCACATCGTGAAGGGGCTGGGCGCCGGCGGCGTCGATTACGTCACGAAGCCCGTCGCGCCGGACGAACTGGTTGCGCGCATCCGTGTTCATCTGGCTAATGCGCGCGCCTCGCAGGGCGCACGCATGGCGCTCGACGCCACCGGCCGCTATCTGCTGGCGGTCAATTCCGCCGGCGAGCTTCTCTGGGCAACTCCGCAGGCAAAACGCCTGTTGGCGGCGGAGGGCGGGCATGTGTCCGACCATCTCGCGCTGCCGCTTCAGGCGCGTGTGTGGGTATCCAAGGCGACCAAGTCCATCGGAGGCTCGCAGCCGATGATCATGGAGGCCGGGCAGCGCAAGCTGCAGCTCTCCTTCCTCGCCCGCACCGGCCCGGACCAGTACATGCTGCGACTGACAGAAGAAAACGCCGACGCCGCGCAGCAGATGCTGAAGGAAAAGCTCTCGCTGACCAATCGCGAGGCGGAAGTTCTTCTGTGGCTCGCGCGCGGAAAGTCCAACAAGGACATCGCCGAAATCCTGGCGCTCAGCCCACGCACGGTGAACAAGCATCTTGAACAGATCTATTCGAAACTCGGTGTCGAGAACCGCGCGTCCGCAACAGCGATCGCAACGCAAGCCTGGTCCTGAAATTGAAAAGCTGCCGCGCAAGGGTCGCGCGGCAGCTCTTGGAGAAGGTCCTGTCCTCAGCGGATGCGGAACCGTCAGGCCGCCTGAACATCGGAAAGGAAGCCCGAGACTTCCTCGCCGAGCCTGGCCGAATGCTGAGCCAGTTCGCGCGCCGCCGTCAGCACCTGCGAGGATGCCGCGCCCGTCACGCTGGCCGCCTCTTTGACCTGCTCGATATTGCTCGTCACAAGCTGGGTGCCCTGCGCCGCCTGCTGCACATTGCGCGCGATTTCATGCGTGGCAGATCCCTGCTCCTCGACCGCCGCCGCAACCGTGTAGGTGATCTTGTTGATGTTATCGATGGTCAGACCGATCCCCCGAAGAGCCTCAACCGCCTGCGTCGTGGCTTCCTGAATCTCCGAAATCTGGGAGGAGATATCGCTGGTGGCCCGGCCGGTCTGCGCGGCGAGTTCCTTCACTTCGGACGCAACCACGGCAAAACCGCGACCCGCCTCCCCGGCACGCGCCGCCTCGATGGTGGCGTTGAGCGCAAGAAGATTGGTCTGCCCGGCAATATCGTTGATAAGCGCAACCACATCTCCGATCTTCTGTGCGCTTGACGCCAGCGACTGCACGATGACGTCCGCACGGCGCGCTTCGTCGACGGCCGCTTCCGCGATCTTGGTCGATTCCGCAACCTGGCGGCTGATTTCGCTCACCGATGTCGCAAGCTCTTCCGTCGAGGCAGCGACGGTCTGCACGTTCGCCGATGTCTGTTCGGCAGCACCGGCAACCGCTACAGCCTGCTGGCTCGTCTCTTCGGCCGTGCTCGACATGGACCCCGAGGTGGCTTCCATCTCGGAGGCCGCCGCCGACAGCGCGCCCACCAGTTCGCTGGAGCTTGTCTGGAACGACCGCGTCAACTCATCAAGGCGCTGGGCACGGCGCATCTTGGAGGCGCTCTCCTCCTCCGCAAGGGCTGCGAGACGGCGGCCTTCGATGGCATTGTCCTTGAAGACCTGAAGCGCGCGGGCCAGAAGACCAACTTCGTCCTTACGTTCCGTGCCGACGACATCGATATCGAGATCGCCCTGGGCAAGCCGACCCATCGCGGCCGTCATGGCGGTCAGCGGCCTCACCACGCCATAAATGGCGATGATGCCGAGCAAGCTGATCGCGAAGACAAGACCGACTGCCGCCGCGATGATCAGGGTCATGCCGGTCGCATCTGCCGACTCCTCGGCATCCGCGGAGACCGTTTTCATGGTCTGGGCCGTAAATTCACTGACGGCATCGGTCGCGCGGGCGCTTTTGAGCCGCGCGGCACTGCCTTCCGTCAACGACAGCTGTGCGGCGCCAGCATGGTCCCCCTGCATCGACAGCGCGACACTTTTGGTAGCGACGTCGAAGTAGTCGGAAGTGATCTGTTTCAGCTCTCTGTTGACTTGCTGTCTCTCGCCCGAGCTCATCGCGATCATGCGATCGGCCATCGCGAGCGCTTCCGTCTTGAGCTGCTCGAACTGTTGGCGTGCCTCGGCGGCCTTCGTCGCGTCGCGAAGAATTATAAGGTTCTTTTCCCGGATCGTCGCTGCGTTGACTGTTGCCTCGAGCGAAAGCGCGAGCGCTCGGCGTTCGGCAACGTTGGTGGCAATGTCCTGCGTGACGTCCGAAAGCTGGATCAGAGATTTTTCGGCGAGAACGATCAGCCCGATCACGACAGCAAGAAGGATCGCGGTCGGCACGGCAAGCTTTGTCAAAAGTTTGAGATTGTTAAATCCAGACATACCCCAGCCCCATTGGCCGCATCGGCGCAGCACTGCAGCTAATATCGAAGAACAGGGTTAATGGCGGCTAAGATGGAGCACTCGTCAAAATGCTACGTATTTATACTTAGAAAACGCTCTGGATGCATCGAAAAATATACCTAAGTATAGAGCATTAAAAACCACGCTTCTCCCCCTGCTTGCAATCTTAAATTGCACGATGGACGAAACGGGAAGCCCCCGCCGAAGCGGCGGGGAGCCCCTAGAACCATTTAATCGCCGCCGGTCTTAAATATGGACAAAACTCTCACTTCGCGGCCGAGTCAGCCTCTTTCCTCGTCTCCGCTCTGCTACGTCCTCGACAGTGAACTTTCGATCCTGCGCACGATTTCCAGTCGCGTAGCGGCAAAGGGAATGCGTGTCGCAACGTGTCCATCACTCAACAGCCTCCTCTCTCGTGTCGCCGAAGAATCTCCCAACCTTGTCTTCCTCGATGTCGCCTTTCACGAAACAGATGCTGTCGAGGTGATGCGGCTTCTCGGTACGACCGGTTTTCGCGGCCGGGTTCATCTGATGGGCCGCCGCAGCGAGGAGCTGATGCGGAGCCTCATCGAAATTGGTGTCGAACGGGGCCTCAGCATGGGTCCCAGCCTCATAAAGCCGTTCAGGCGGAATGACATCGACACATTGCTGGGCGAATTTCTGGCCGGAACCAATTCGCTCCCGCCGGTCAGGCGGGAGCGATCGACGCGTCACTGTTCCATCGGCTCCAACGAAACACTGCAGGACGCACTCGACAATCATCTCGCAACTGTCTTCTACAGACCGCGCTTCGATCTCGAAACACGCCGCCCCTACGGCGCGCAGGTTCTCTCGGTTCACGCCATCACGGGGGAATGCCTCATCTCGCGGTATGAACAATCCGCACCTGCGGCCGTCATGGACCAGTTGAGCACGTACACTTTCGAAACAGCCTTGAGGGGTTGGCGGACCTATTCGACCCGCTCTTTCAATCCCGTGATGTCCGTCCGCATTCCCTTGAGTTCACTGTCGCGCCTCCCAATAGGGCGCATCATCCGCGACAATCGCCCGGAGAGTGCCGACTGGCCGGGGGTCGTCGTCGATATCACCGAATGGGAGCTCACGCAGCAACCGCAGAAAGTTCAGGAAATTGCGGCGCAGCTCAAAATCCACGGCATACAGACATCGATCGGAGATTTCGGAACCGGAGGCATTGCACTTGGCCATCTCGGGCGATTTCATCCGGATGAAATCGCGATCAACCGCTGCTTCGTCGAAGACTGCTCGAAAGACCGTCTTCAGGCTAGGCTCTGCGAATCGATCATTTTCCTCGCCAAAAGCCTCGGCGCGCGCGTTGTCGGGGAAGGTGTCGAAAACCTCGATGACCTTCAGACCCTTCTTCGGATGGGGTGCAATATCGCACACGGAGAAGCGCTCTCACCTCCGCTTTCGTCCGGCGCGTTCGAAGCCTTCATCGCTCGTAATCAAATCCTGTCCGTCGAATCCCCCAAAGCCGTTTCCGGGCTTGAGCATCTCAGGGAGACCGACCGCCTCAGCCAGCGCGAGATCGAGGTTCTGGAACTGATCGCCTCCGGAAAATCGAGCAAGCAGGCCGGCTTGGAACTCGGTCTCAGCCCGCGGACGATCGATGTCTATCGAACACGTCTCATGGCCAAGCTCAACGCACGCAACGCCGCCGAACTGGTCAAGCTCGCTTTGACATCACGCTGAAGCGAGGGCTTCGGCCGCAGCCGCCTGCGGCAGGCCGAAAACAGCTCTCGCCCGCGTGAGCGACCATCCGGACATATCGAGGTACCACTGGCCGCAATCCCCAGCCGTCATGACATTCGTAAAAATGTCCGTCACAGCTGAGGGATTTGCGAGGAGATCTTCGTGAAGGTGACAATACCTGTTGGAAAGAAAAGCCAAAAGCGCAGTCGCCTCAACCTGAGTCAACGGATCAGTGTCGTCAATGTCCATTGCCTCGTGTCCGCACCATGCCGCGAACGGAGATTGTCCGCACACGATAACTTTCTTGCAGAAAATAAGTGCTGTTGCTGCTGATGTGGAGGAGATGGTGATCAAGCCGTCGGCTTCGGGAATGTAAAGCTCCGTAAGCCCTTGCGAGAGATGTTTCGGGAGGAAACGCAGCTTCGGGCAGGCTGTCGCAAGCGCGCTTTCCATGTCGGGCGTCAGTCGGAAGTGCGGATGATAGGTCGGCACGCCGAGCCAGCCGTCCGGCAGAGCCTGTCCCCACGCGTACAACAGGTCCTCGACGGGAACGGCTCCTTCATAGGATCCTTCGTAGGTCGGCCAATCGGGGGGCTGCGTGGCAAGCAAAGCCACCTTGCCCTGCCGCCGGATGTCGTCGAAGGCTGCGCAAGCTTCGGGATAGGTTTCGTGGCGCGCGTAAATCTGTTCGCGGATCTGGTCCGGAAACGTCGAAAGCTCCTGCCAGTCCTCGGCTCCGAGTCTGATGTTTTTGATGTCGGACGCCCGTGTTTCCAGCAGCGATCCGATCTGGTGGCCGGAAGGGTCGAAATAGGTCTTGAGATTTTGCCGAAGGCGAGGAAGAGGCGCCTGCTCGACATAGAGCGCCGGGATGCCGGCAAACGCCTTTTGCGCGAACGCGTTCTGGCAGGTCGTCACAATCAGATCGGGTGCATAGGCTCGACGCACGTCGGCCAGCGCATCGGTCAGGGCGTTGGCGTCCTCGCCTGTCCCGTAAAGCGCCCGTGCGTAATCCGCGCGCCGGTGATTGAACGGCGCGAGTGGAGAATGCGTCGGCAGTTCGAAGCAAAGCCGCGCTTTGCCTTTGGACGCATCCTGTCGCCATTTTTCGCAAACGACGGCATTCGCTGCGAGCGCGACGCCCCCGCTCATCAGGCCCGCGGCCTGCTCAACCAGCCGGACCCAGGCAAAATGCGGCACCAGACAAGCCGGATCCTGCCGGAACGCGACCGGATCGAGGAAATACAGGATGCGTGGCCCTGCCCGCTTTTCGGATGACGTGGCCCTGGCACCCAGAACAGACCGAATTTGTGCAATGAACTTGTCGAGCAAACGTCGCCCTCATGACCGCAAAACAGGAGCCTTCAAATCATGCAGGGCATGATCGAGACACGATGCGAGGAGCTTCGAAACGAGCCCGAGTCCCCGGATGCACCGGCCCTACTGGAATAAATCCAAAGACGCCACATCAAACAGTCTCTGACGGGAGATAGCCCCAGCACAAGCGCGCCTGATGGCGGATTGACGGCGCAAAGTCGGGCCAGCCTGGACATCCGGGGCTACTGTGTCTTGAACAGGACAGAGCCGATGTCCTAAATCGAGGCAACTCCAATTCGTAGGGCCCCTCTGCCGAAACTGGTTCGGGGATGCGGCAGAGAGCGCTGATGCTGTCCTGGTTGAAGTCTCGCCTCGGTCGCACGACGCCGCAGGCTTTGTTCCTGAACAACACCGCCGATATCTATCACTGGGGCTGCTTCGGCACGTCCATGATGATTTATCGCGCACTCGAGGACCGGGGTTTTCAGGTCACTTCTTTCAATGCACTCGAAACGCATCGGGAGTTCGGCAACGCCCCGGCCGCGCCCGATGATAAAGCGATACAGGCCTATTTCTCATCGCTCAAAGGCATTAAGCCCAACCTGGTCAAGGCGTTTCAGGCGAGCGATTTTCTGGTGGTCAACGGCGAGGGAACGCTCCACCGTTTCGGCCCCGCCCCGCGTGCCCTTTTGTCGTTGATGCGCCTTGCCACACTCGTCGGGAAACCGGTGCACCTCATCAATCATGCCTGCTACCCGTCCGGAGAGGCTGAACCGGCCGCCCGCGAGGTCGAGGACTTCTATCGGCACTGTCTGAAGGACGTCGACCGCATCGTCGTGCGCGAAGACTGGTCCGCACAGCCCTATGAGCGCTGGGGCCTTCCCGCGGTGTCTGGCTTTGACTGCCTTCCGCTCTACTGCGCGCGGTATTTGCCCGACATCCCCGACATGCCGCGCAGCTTGGTTCTCGGCGGAGCATCCTGGTGGACGCACGAGGATGCGGAAAACCTCGGGCGCACATTCAATCGTCTCCTTTCCCAAGACAGCCGCGTCATTTTTCTTGCCGGCGGGAACGACAAAGAACCGGAGGAAGACGACGGCCATTTCCAGGCGCTGCGGATCGGCCTCCCACGGCTTGAGATCGTTCGGCCGGCAACGCTCGATGAGTGGATGGGCTGGATCAAATCTGCCGAAGTTCTCGTCACTGGCCGTTTTCATCACGCGATCGCGGGTGCGATCACATCAACGCCCATGGTCACGACCAAGGGGAACACGCCAAAAACCGATGCCGTCTGCGCGATGCTTGGGCTGCCGCCTCCGCTTTCTCTCAAGGAGCCGGGTTTTGAGGACGAACTGGCCTTGCGCCTGTCCTCTCCCGCAAAAGTACGTCCCGAGAAGATGGATGCCTTGCGCGAAAAAGCAAAATTGAACCTACATTTTTGACGTTACGACGTTTTTGACGCAGATTTGAAGAGGCGAAAAGAGCATGTGGTTCAAGAAAAAAGTCCCGCAGGAGGAGCAGAAACCGGCCCAGACCGCCACCGCTCAGCCGGCTCCCGATCGCAGCAGAGACGAATTGATCGAGCAGTACCGGAAGCTGCACACTGAGAAAGCCGATTACGGCCGCACGTCGGAATACCAGCTCGGATACATCCAGCAATCGGTGATGTGGCTCGGGCCGATCAAGACGGTTCTCGATTACGGCTGCGGCCGCTCGCTCGTCGTCGACTGGGTTGCGAAGCTCAACGACGCAACGGCCTACCGATACGATCCCGCCATTCCCGAATATTCGAACCTGCCGATCGAAAAAGCCGATCTCGTTCTGAACACCGATGTGCTCGAGCACATACCCGAGGATCAGTTGCCCGAAATTCTCGGTGCCATTTCGCGAATCTCGCCGCATGCGTTCTTCAACATCTCCATCGTCCAGGCTGTGACCCACCTGCCCAATGGCGACAACGCACATTGCACCGTGCGAAACGGCGAATGGTGGAAAGACAAACTCGCCGAATATTTCGCCGTCGTTCGGGAGGTCAGGTCCTACAGACCCACAACGGTTTCGTTCATTACATGGTGACAGGCAGGCCCCTGGAGACGATCGGCAACATCGTAGCGGGCAAATCGGTGGCGTTGGTGGGCAATGCGGCCAGCCTGTTCAAACGATCGCACCCCATCGACGATCACGACGTCGTCGTACGGATCAATGGCGGTCCATTCGTCGAGGACGAGGAAAAACGCGCGGGCCAGAGAACCGATATCCTGCTCGTCTCTGACTTTTCCGACGAAAAGCATCTCTCCGCCGCGCCGCACGTGGTCTGGATGACGCCGAAACACCGAGAAACCCTCCCTTCCGAAACCAGGGCCCGGTTGTATTTCTATCCGCAGCAATGGTGGGATTTGCTCTTTTCACAAATAGGCGCCCGTCCGTCGACAGGCTGCATGGGCATCGACATTCTCACGCGCCTCATCGGCGATGGAGAACTGCACCTTTACGGGTTTGATTTCTGGAAAAGCCCGACGAGCTACACCAACGAAATCCGGCCGGGTCCCCACGCGCCGAGCGCGGAAGAGGCATATGCGCGCGCTCATCCCTCCCCACCGCATCTTCTGAGCGAAGGGGTCCGCAGAAGCGGCAAGCTCGCTTCTCCGCGTCTGGCCGGCGACCCGGCCGATCACTGGAACTTCACGCGCAGCCGGTCTGTCACAACTTCCATCACCAGCACGATCAGAAAAATCGCCAGAATGATCGCGGACGCGTTCTTGTACTGGAAGAGATCGAACGCAACTTTCAGCTCCTGACCGATGCCGCCGGCGCCAACGAGCCCAAGCACGACCGAGGCACGCACCGCTTTTTCCAGAGCAAACAGCGAGCTGTTGATCAAGGATGGCATGATGTCCGGGAGGATCACGCCGAACAGCACCGAGACACGGTTGGCGCCGATGGCCTGCAACGCTTCCTGCGGTTTCTTGTCGGCATCCTCCATCGCTTCCGCGAAGAAACGGCCGCAAAAGCCGATCGTATCGACAATAATCGTCATCGTTCCGGCAACCGCGCCCAGGCCGACGGTCGAGACGAACAGAAGCGCCCATACAAGATCCGGCACCGTGCGAAACAGCGAGATCACCACTTTGGGCGCGTGGCGAAATATGCCGAGCGGGCTGACGCCGCGCGCGGCGAGCCATGCCATCGGCAGGCTGAGGACGATGCCGATGACCGTTCCCGCAAGCGCGATCTGGAAGGTTTCGATGATGCGCCAGAACATGCGCTGCATGAACGCGGGTTCGGTGTTCGGCGGCATCATGCGGCCGAGCAGATCCAGCAGTTTCGGCACGCCCACGGCGAGCTTTTCGGGAGACGGCGCCACCTGCCCGATGGATGCGATGATGACCGCGCCCACGACGACCAGCATCGTGAAGGAAACCGGCGAGAGCGACGGCAAGCGCCCCGGCAGACTGCGTTCAGCCCTGGAAGACATTGTCGATTTCTGCGCGTGAGACATCCCGTGTCGGCAGGTCGAAGAACACCTCGCCAGCCTTCAGTGCGATGATCCGATCCGAATAATTGAGGGCATGCTCCATGTCGTGTGTCGTGTAGACAAGCGTGATGCCGTGCTCGCGCGCCAGATCGGAAAAGATCTTCATGATGTCGCGGCCGACGGCAGGATCGAGGCTCGCGGCGGGCTCATCGGCGATCAGGAGTTTGGGGCGGCGGATCAGCGCGCGCGCAATGGCGACGCGCTGCGCCTGCCCGCCGGACAGCTCGTCCGCACGCGATTTTGCCTTTTCCGACAGTTTGACTTCGGACAGAACCTGCATGGCCTCCTCGCGCCAGTTGCCTTGCGCCAGCGAATGATGCCAGGCACGCCAGCTACCCGGCAGGCCGAGCTTGCCATGAATGACGTTCGTCAAGACGGACTGGCGGCCGACGAGACCGTGGTTCTGGAACACGAAGCCGATCTGCCGCCGCAGACGGTACAGCTGTGCGGATGACGGCGTGGACGAAAAGCTTTCGCCCAACGTCATGATCTCGCCCTGGCTCGACGGAAGAAGGCCGATCAGGCATTTCAGCAGCGTGGACTTGCCGGCACCGTTCGCGCCGATCAGCGCAACGCGCTGGTCCGGACTTATGCTGAGCTTTACGCCCGCAAAGACCGATTTCCCGTTGGGATAGGTCTTTGCAAGATCGGACGTGCGGATGACTTCCTGCATGATGCCTCCTGGCCTGCCGCCAAGCACATGAAATGACGAAACGTCCGGCACAGCCGGACGGATGACAGACGGAAAGAAGCCGGGCGGGACAAATCCCGCCCGGCTTTTGGGCTTATTCCACGAAGGCGTTGAACGTATCGACGCCGATCGTGCGGTACATGGAGCGGACGTAATCGTAATCCTCGTCCTTGATGTCGGTCAGGAAGATGCCGCCCTTGAACTTCTTGTTGTCATCGCCCGTCAGCACGGCGGACATCAGCGCATTGCCATCCTTCAGGAACGCATCGCGGACCTTGGTGAACACGTCTTCGGACACGTCCTTGCGGGCGACGAGAATGTCGTTCGGCAGATCGCGTCCACGCGCCAGAACGGCAAAGGCCGCATCGGGAAAGGCTTCGCGGATCGAGCTCAGATGGCCGAAATTGAGGCCGACAGCGGCGATATCGCCACGGATGAGCGCCTCGGCCGCAACGTTGCGGTTGATGATGACCGGCTCGTAATCCTCATTGTACTTGATGCCTTGGTCGGTCAGCGCCTGCGCGGGACCGAGATGCTGGGACGTGGAGCCCACCGCACCGAACGCAATTTTCTTGCCCTTCAGGTCTTCCAGCGTGCGGATCGGCCCGTTCGCCAGCACCGCGATCTGCGCAAAATAATCCGGGCGCTGCCACGCGACGACAATACGCGGCTGGCTCAGTTCCTTCATGATGACGTATTCAGCCGGTCCCGTAAGCACAAGATCGACGTGCCCCGCATTCATCGCCTCGACAGCCGCCGTGCGCGAGCTGACGGGGATCAATTCGATCTCAAGGCCGGTCGATTTTTCGAGCGCCTTCTCAAAGCCGCCGAATTCCTGTTGGAGAGCTTCGAGGCCCTCGATGTCGGTGACGGCAAATCGCACCGGATCGGCCGCAGCCGGCAGAAGCGTGACGAGCGTCAACGCGAGGACGGAAGCCATTGTGCGGATCATGTTTGACCTCATGCTGTATAGACAGGAAATGAATAATATGGTTTTCTGTATAGACAGCAGATGACGCGTTGATGACGTTTCGCACGGCGCGGCCGAATTGGGGACTTTCATGAACTGGGAAATTGTCGGCGGGCAGGCACTCACTGGTCGCGATCTGAAAAGGCGGGATGTGTTCGTTTCCGACGGCCGGATCCGCGATGAGGCGGTGCCCGGCGCGCGCGTCCTCGACGCCTCGAATCTCCTGGTGCTCCCGGGCGTGGTCGACATTCACGGCGACGGCTTCGAACGCCAGATGATGCCGCGGCCCGGCGTGCGGTTCGACACACGCATGGCGCTGAAGGACACCGACCGTCAGCTTGTGGCCAACGGCATCACGACCGCGTTTCACGGCCTGTCCATTTCCTGGGAGCCGGGTCTCAGATCCGGAGACGCGGCGCGGCATCTGATCGAGACGCTTCTTGAGCTTCGTCCGTCGCTGGGCTGCGACACACGGCTTCATCTGCGCTGGGAGACGTTTGCCCTCGATGAACTGGCGGATGTATTCGACTGGCTCAAACTGTCGCCGCCCCCCATCCTCGCCTTCAACGACCACACGACCGGCTCGGTGCTGAAAGGCACGATCGCGCGCAAGATCGGCCAGATGGCCGAGCGGGCGGGCCTCAGCCGCGAGGATTACATGGCGCTGCTGGACCGCGTCTGGGGCCGTCGTGGCGAAGTCGAGGATGCCATAGCCGCCCTCGCCGCCACAGCGCATGAAAACGGCAACGTTCTGCTCGCCCATGACGAAGCTTCACCGGAGGTGCGCGCGCACTTCCGTGCGCTCGGCGTCGTCTCCTCGGAATTTCCGCTGACGCTGGAAACGGCGGCCGCGGCCCGCGCCGCGAGCGAGCATGTCATCCTCGGTGCGCCCAACGTGGTGCGCGGCGGCAGCCATAACGGCGCGCTCAACGCCACGGACGCGATCCGCCAGGGCCTCTGCACCGTGCTTGCCAGCGATTATCACTATCCCTCGCCGCTGCACGCTGCGTTCAAGCTCGTGCAAACCGGCGTGGCCGATCTTCCGGCGGCGTGGGCGCTCGTGTCCGGCAATCCGGCCGAGGCGGCAGGGCTTTCCGATCGCGGACGGATCGGCGACGGACTGCGTGCCGATCTCATTCTCGTCGACGCGAGCGACATGGAGCACCCGGAAGTCGTCGCCACCATGACGCAAGGCCGAATCGTTTATTCTCGGCGGATGCTGGAGAAAAGCTCCAGTGCTCACCCCGCGTTCGACCTTGCGGAAACTAACGGGTAAGTCCGTTGAACACCAACCTGATCGATCATCTGCACGGCACCGCCGACGTCGAAGGTTTCGACGGTCTGATTTTCCGGCCGCGCAGCGACACGGCCATCTGGCAGCAGATCTACGATTACATTCTCGAACTCATCGACAATGGGTATCTCGGCGCGGGCACCCAGCTCCCCGGCGAAGTTCACCTGGCCGGGAAGCTCGGAGTAACGCGCATCACGCTGCGTCGTGCCCTGCAGAAGCTGCAGCAGGAAGGCCACCTCACCTCGCGCAAGGGCGTCGGCGTGTTCGTTCGCAGCCCGCCCTCGGCCTTCGTCGTGCGTGACGGCAGCCGGTTTTCGGAAAGCCTGAGGGCGGATGGAAAGAGCGTCGCGACCAACACGTTCCTGCTGGTCACCGAGCCGGCCAATTCCGAGGCCGCCGCACAGCTCGGCATCGAACTGGGCAGTCCGGTGATAACGATCAGCCGCGTGCGTACGGCCGACAACCAGCCGATCTATATCAGCACCAAGGTCTTCCCCGCCGCGCTGCTGCCGGATTTCGAGACGGTCTATTCGCGCCGCCAGTCCGTCACCGATGTCTTCATCGCGCACGGCATCCAGAAATACCGGCGCATCGAAACGCGCATCAGCGGCGGTTTTGCCACCGGGCATGAGGCGCAATTGCTTCAGTTGACTCCCGGAACGCCCGTTTTCCGCACAAGCTCGATCAACGAAAACGCCGCCGGGGACCGCATCGAGTGGACGCGCGGCTGCTGGCTGTTGACCTCGGTCGATTTCATCTTCTGACGCCTAGTCCTGTGCGGCGCGCCGCTTCGCCCGCTCGATCGGCGCGGCTTGACGCTCGATCTGTGCGGCAAGCGCCTTCGGCAAGCCGGTCGCCGGTTTTCCGGCCGGGCGTGCAAAGCGCCCTGCGCTGGGCGACCTGACATTCAGGCGCAGCAGGGACTGGGCCTGCGACACCGCCGCGATGATGGGATCGACCACCGGAACCGGCACGCGATCGGCGATACGCCCGGCAAGCCCTGTCAGGGGCGCACCGGCCAGGATGACAACATCCGCTCCCAGTTCGCTGACCGCACGACGTGACGTCTCCACGATCTCGCTTTCAAGCTCGGCCTGAACATTCGCGACCGACGAGAACGCGGCGTCCGGCACGCAGATGCCGACGCATCGCGTGTCGAGACCGGCCTGTGCCACCGCTTCCTCATACCAGGCGCGCATATTCTGCGAGAACGTCACAAGCGCAAACGTCTTGCCCAGCATGCAGGCCGTCAGCATGCTCGCCTCCGCCATCCCCGTCAGCGGAAGATCGAACAGTTCACGCGCGGCAAGAAGCCCCGGATCGCCGAAGGCGGCAACAACCACCGCATCCACATCGTCCTGACGCTCCGCGATCATCTCCAGCACGAGATTGCCGGCGATCAGCGCCTCTGCGCGGCTCGAAATGTAGGGCATTCCCCGATCTGCCGTCATCCCCTCCAGCTCGACGTCGGGCGGGATGGCCGCGCCCGCGGTCGAGACCATCAGATCGGTCATCTGCCGGGACATGTTGGGGTTGAGAATAAGTATTTTCATGAACCTGTATCACTCGGTCGATAGAATGAACGAAGAAGCATTCCGCACGGACCGCAGCCGCGGTCGGGGAGCCCCCGGAGACGTCATCGGCCGCGTGCCGCATGTATGTAAGCGGCGCTCGCGCAGAGAGGCGGCGTCGGAAAATGCGTGCGTCTGGCTCCAGTATTTCCTATAGAAACCCGAAATCCGATTTATGAGATATTGCGGAGACATGCGATGAAACTTTGCCGTTTTGGTGCTGCCGGAGCCGAACGCCCCGGTCTTCTGGACGCCGATGGCAAGATCCGCGATCTCTCCTCGATCATGGACGACATCCGTCCCGGTCACCTCGCGCCGGAAGAGCTTGCACGGCTGGCGGCGATCGACCCCACGTCCCTGCCGCTCGCCCCCGAAGGCACGAGGCTCGGCGTTCCGTGGACGGGCATATCGAAATATGTGGGCATCGGGCTCAACTACACCGATCATGCCCGCGAGGCCGGACTGTCCGTACCCGAGGAGCCGATCATCTTCCTCAAGGCCCCGAGTGCGATCTGCGGCCCGAACGACGACACGATGATCCCCAAAGGCGGTTCGAAACTCGATTGGGAGGTCGAACTCGGAATCGTCATCGGCAGCCGCGCGAGCTGTGTCGCCGAAGAGGACGCCGATGCGTTCATCGCGGGTTATTGCGTCCTCAACGATGTGTCCGAACGCGGCTTCCAGATGCAGTCCTCGCAATGGGACAAGGGCAAGGGCTGCGACACGTTCGGCCCCGCCGGTCCTTGGCTCGTCACGCGGGACGAGGTGCCCCATCCCGGCAATCTGCGCCTCTGGTCGAAGGTCAACGGGCAGATCCGCCAGGACGGCAACACGGCCAACCTTATCTTCGGCGTCCACACGCTGGTTTCCTATGTGAGCCATTACATGACGCTCCTGCCCGGAGACGTCATCGCGACCGGAACGCCTGCAGGTGTGGCGCTGGGCATGAAGCCCGAACCGCAATGGCTGCGCGCCGGAGACAATGTCGAAATCGGCATCGAGGGGCTCGGCATCCAGCAGCAGGTGATCGTCGGCTGAGTCATGCGGCGCGCGCCCGTGTCCAGAGGGCACGGATTGCGGCATCCGCCTCGCGGCAGATTTCGTCGGCGTTCACCTTGGTAGGTGCGCCGCACTCGACCACGATCTCGCCATCGACGAGAACCATCTCCACGTCTCGCCCATGCGCGACATGGACGAGATTGCCGAGCGGATTGACGTTCGGCGTCAGATGCGGACGGCGGAAATCCAGCGCAACCAGATCCGCCCGTTTGCCGATCTCGATGCTGCCGATTTCGTCTTCCAGACCCATGGCCCGCGCTCCGGCCATGGTTGCCATGTCGAACACCGTCTGCGGCTGCCAGTTTTCCGTCACAGCACTGTCCTGGATGCGTCCGGCCGCAAGAGCCCAGCGCATCACCTCGACCATGTCCGCGTGCATGTTGTCGGTGCCGAGCGTCAGCTTCGCGCCTGCCGCCCGTAGCCTCCCCGTCGGCGCAATGGTCGCGCCCGTCGCATTGCCCTTGGCGATGTGGGCAATGTTGATCCCTGCCCGTCCGATCCGGGCGATGTCGTCCGAGCTGACGTGGATGCAGTGCGCCGCGAGCAAAGTGTTATCGAGCAGACCAATATCGTCCAGCAGCTCGGGCGGGCTTTTTCCGTCGCGTTCGCGGATGCGCGCAAGCTCGACCTTGCTCTGCGACAGATGCGTCGTGACGCGCAGACCCTTGGCGCGCGCCGTCTCGCCGATCCGCTTCAGGAAGGAAGTCGAGCAGGTGTCTGGCGCATGCGCGGCGAACTGGACCCCGATCCGGTTGTCGCTCCTGCCGTGGTATTTTTCGGCGAGATCCACCGCGTCCTGAAGTGTCTTGTCGCCAATCGCGTCCCTGTACTCCCAGCGCCCTGACGAAACGCCGCTGAAATCGACATCGTGGATGCGCCCGCAGGAAAAGACCCGCAGCCCGATGTCGGCCATTGCGGGCGTCACGACATCCGCGTGCACGAACGTGTCGTTGATGAGGGTCGAGCCGAAAAGGAGGGCTTCGAGCGCGCCGAGCCGGGAGATCGCGTAGGCCTCGTCCGGCCTCACCATATGTCCTTGCGGAATGCCCGGCGTGTAGGCCGGGGCGAAACCGAGATCCTCAGCCATGCCACGCACCATTGTGAGATTGGCATGGGTATGGACGTTAACGAACCCCGGCGTCACGACGCGCCCTGGGAGATCGATGGTGCGCACCGCCTGCGGCAGGGGAACGCCCTCCTTGCGGCTCTCGACACGCGCGATGCGGCCATCCTTCATGCCGATCACCGCGTTTTCGACCATCGGATTGCGAGGGTCGCCCGTCAGCGCTGTCGCCCCGGAAAGCACAAGATCGTAGGTCATCGGACTCTCAGCGATGGAGGACATGTTTCAGGAAATTCTGCGTCTTTTCCTGACGCGGCGCAGTGAAGATATCTTCCGGAGCCCCTTCCTCGACAATGTAACCGTCCGCCATGAAGATCAGGCGGTCGGCCACCTGCCGCGCAAAAGTCATTTCGTGCGTCACGACAATCATCGTCATGCCCTCCAGCGCGAGCTCGCGCATGACGTCAAGCACCTCCTGCACGAGTTCGGGATCGAGCGCCGACGTCGGCTCATCGAACAGGATAAGGCTGGGCTCCATGGCAAGCGCGCGGGCAATCGCAACGCGCTGCTGCTGACCTCCGGAAAGCTGGGAGGGCCGCTTGTGCATATGATCGGCCAGGCTAACGCGGTTCAGTTCGCGCTCGGCGCGTGCTTCGGCTTCTGCCCTGGACAATCCGAGAACCTTGCGCGGTCCAATCGCCACGTTCTGCACGGCCGTGAGATGAGGAAACAGATTGAAACGCTGGAAAACAAAACCGAACTTGCGTCTTTGCTCGGCCAGCTCGCGCGCGCCGGCAGGCACGAACGCCCCGCCTGTCCCGATAAAGCTGCCGCCGACCGTCTCGCCGTCCAGCATGACCGCGCCTCCGGATGGCTCTTCCAGATGGTTGAGGCACCGCAACACCGTCGTCTTGCCGGACCCGGACGGCCCGATCAGCACCATGGTTTCTCCCGCCATGAGGTCGAACGATATGCCTTTCAGAATTTCGCGGTCGCCGAAGCTCTTGCGCAGATCGCGCACTGACAGGAGCGGCGTCCGGACTGTTTTCGCGTTCATCGGATCACCACTGCGGGAGACGGCGTTCGAGGACGCGCGACGCGTAGGAAAGGCTGGAAATGATGACGTAATAATAGATCGCCAGCAGCGTGAAGATTTCCAGCGGCACGAAGTGCGAGGCAATGATGGCCTGCCCCGATCGCGTCAGTTCGTAGACGGAGATCACCGACAGCAGCGACGTGTTCTTCAGCAGTGTGATGAGATCGTTCGTCAGCGCCGGGACCATCGGGCGGAACGATTGAGGAAGCAATATGTACATAAGAATCTTGCCGCGCGTCATGCCGATGGACATGGCGGCCTCGGTCTGCCCCTTCTCGACCGAACCGACCGTGCCGCGCACGACTTCCGCGACATATCCCGCGCAGTTCAGCGACAGGGCAATAACGCCTGCCCAGAACTCGCCGAGCCGCAGCCCCATCACCGGCAGTCCGAAAAACACGATGAAAATCTGGATCAGCAGCGGCGTGCCACGAATGAAATCGACATAAGCGCGCACGAGAAAGCGCACCAGGGGCCAGCCCCCGAGCGACAGCAACCCAAGAACAATTCCGCCTGCGAGCCCCAGCACGGCAGCGACGGCGCCGATCTTCAGCGTCATCATCGTGCCCTGCAGAAGCAGGGGCGCGGCCATCTGTATGATAGCCCAATCGAAATTCATGACCATGTCCTGACAAAGAGAAGGATGCGGAGCACGGGAGAGCGCGTGCCCCGCCCCGCTTTTACGAGAAGGTCGGCGCCTTGTCGGCAAGCTGCATCTTCATGCCGAACCACTTTTCCTGGAGTGCGTAGATCTCGCCGCCTGCCTTGAGAGCGCCGATACGTTCGTCGAGGAAGGCGATGAGAGCGGCATCTTCCTTGCGTGTGCCGATGCCCGCCCAGTTGCGCGGCCCGATATCGCGAACGATGGCGTATTTGCCGGGCTGGTCCTTCAGAACTTGCGTCAGCGTAGCGAGAGAATTGATGACGCCGTCGACCGTGCCCTGCGCCAGAGCCATATAGGCGGCCGGATGATCGTCATAGGCTTTCACCTCCGCGAAGCCCTTGCCGGTATCCGCCTTCAGCTTCTCTTCGAGCTTTGCCTTCATCGTGTCGCCTGCGGAGCCCAGCTTCACCGCAAGTGTCTTTCCGGAGAAGTCGGCGAGCGTCTTGATCTTGTCCGCATCCTCGGCACGCACCAGCATTTCCTGCGTCGCCTCGGTGTAGGGGATGGAATAGCCGACCTTCTCGACCCGCTCCTTCGTGTAGGTCAGCGAGGTCATGATGATATCGAAATTGCCAGCATAGAGCGCCGGGATAACGCCGGCCCAGGCGGTGTCGACCATCTCGACCTTGATGCCGAGCGGCTCGAACATGGCTTTGGCGAGATCGACATCATAACCGACGATTGCTCCGCCCTCGCGGAAGCAGAACGGGCGGTAGGCAGCCTCGCACCCGACGCGGATCACACCCGCTTCTTTCAGGCTGTCGGGCGTCGTGGCCATAGCGCGGCTGGCAAAGGCGCCGAGCAGCGTGGGAAAGGCGAGCGCTGCCCCCGCTCCGGCCAAAGTGGTCTTCAGAAAACTGCGGCGCGTCGCGCCGGGCCCGTCATGCTTGAAACTCATCTTCCTGCCTCCGTCCTGCTGTGAGGGTTAGGTCGATGAACCTCTTTCAAATTGCATGCCATTTATAATTATCGTTATAATTCAATATTTTCTCTTGGTGGCCATGCAGAGACAAGCTTGCGTTGCCCGCCGAATGAGCAGGCTGCCCATCTTTCCAGCCCCTTACTGCGCAACCTCTCCCACCATTCCAAGCAGCACACCGCACACAGCATCCCCGGTGTGCTGGAGGTGCCGCCGCCAGATCTGGCGCGCACGCTCGGGATCGCGCGTGCGGAAGGCGCGCATGAGCTCTTCATGCTCCTCGACCGATTCCTCCCAGCGGCGCGGATCGACGATGGCGATGTAGCGGCCGCGCCGCGCCCGCAGCATGAGCCCGGCATGGGTCGAAATCAGAATGGGATTTCCGGAAGTATTGACGACACAGTCGTGGATCGCGCTGTTGAGCGCAAAATAGGCATCCTTCTCGTGGCGGCTGAAATGACCGCACATACGCCCATGCATTTCTTCGAGATTTGCGAGATCTGTTTCGTCAATCCGACCGACGGCTATTTCAGCGGCAAGGCTTTCGAGCCCGGCGATGACTTCGAACAGATTGCGCGCCTCCGTCGGTGTGAAGGAAATGATGCGCGCACCCTTGTTCTGGGACAGCTCGATCAGTCCTTCCAGCTCAAGAATCTTGAGTGCTTCGCGCAGCGGCGTCCGCGAAACATGCAATTGCTCACACAATGAGCGCTCGATGATGCGCCCTCCCGGCGCCAGGTCCCCGCGAATGATGAGATCGCGCAGCGTATCGGCCACCTGATGGGCGAACGGAACGCGCCGCGACAGGCCCCCGGACGCGCTTCTCGTGGTCCGCACCGGCTTTGCGTTCGGATCAATCGCCTTGCCCATCCCGTTCTCCCCGCTTCGCAAATACGTTTCCCGAAGGCCGCATCTGCGCCCGCAAAATGTATTCCATTTGAAATACGCCATAAGTTGCAAGAGAAAAAGCCGAGCGTTTGGCATGGCTATTGCTACGGCTGGGTAAGCGCAGAGCATCGCTCTTTCGGGTTGGCGTGCCCATCGTTCAGGATTCCCGAGGGTTTGCCGAGCAGTCGGCTTTCTTGCGGCCTTAACGTTGGGCAGCTTTCTGGAATCCGTTCAGCTTCCTGGCTGGAGGGACTATGTGCGATCGTGACGGCACTTTTTACCGCAATTTTTCGCGGCGTAATTTTCTGAAAACGACCGTTGCCGGTGCAGCGGCAACGGTGGCGATCCCGTCGCATCTTGCGGGGCTGCTCGGTCCGGGCGCGGCGCATGCCGCCAGTACGACCGTCAAGGCAACGCACGGCTCCGGCTTCTGCAATATGGGCATCTTCCTCGCCAAGGAACGCAAGCTCGCGGAGGCAGACGGCGTAAACCTCGAATTCGTCGTTACGCCGTCCAACACCGAAATCACCACGATGTTCGGCGCGGGTCTCGTCGACATTTCGATGATCCCCTATTCGAACTTCATGACGCTGTACGATGCCGGCGCTCCGGTGAAGATCGTCGCCGGCGGCGGCGTTCAGGGCTGCATCATCGTCGCCAGGGAAGGCATCAAGTCCGCGGCCGACCTGAAGGGCAAGAGCTTCGGCACCTTCCAGGCCGACACGCTCGAAGTGCTGCCCTACGACTATCTCAAGAAGGAAGGTCTCACCTTCAACGATGTCGACATCAAATATCTCAACACATCGCCGGAACTTGCGCAGGCGTTCATCGCCGGCGCGCTCGACGCGATCTGCCACATCGAGCCCTATGCCACGCAATGCGTGGAAAGCGTCAAGGGAGCGAGCATTCTGACAGACGGCGTGGATCTGTACGGACCGGGATATTCGGATTGCGTGCTCGCCGTCCGCACCCCTCTGCTTGAAGAAAACCCGGCAGCGGTAAAGGCCATCATCAAGGCCCTCATGGTTGCGCAGTCGCAGGCCGAAACAGACAAGGACGCCGCACTCAAGGACACGGTCGGCTCCTACTACAAGACCTCGATGGAGGCTGCCGTCAACGCCTCCAACAAGCAGCCCATCGTCGTCGACCAGCGCGGCCAGACGCAGTTCATCATCGACCGCGGCCAGTCCATGAAGGAACTCGGCTACGTCAAGAGCGCGCCCGACAAGGCCGCCTTCGACTGGACGCTCCTCGAAGCCGTCATCGCCGAAAACAAGGACCTCTACGACAGCCTCAAGCTGAAGTCCTGAGCCAAGCACCCGCGCCGCCCAATGGCGGCGCGGGATCTCGATCTCGTGACCCTCGGAGAGAAACGTGACGATGAGTATTCCTGCCAGCTCTCGCCAGAGCGCACCTGCATCCGTACCGCGCCTGTCGCCCCGCGCGCGGCGCACCTTGTCCTCGCTCGGATGGGGCGTCCTTTCGATCGGCCTGTTCGCAGGGATCTGGGAAGCGCTGTGGGCACTCGGCCTGGTCAATCCCCTGCTCCTGCCGCCGCCCCATATGTTCCTGTCGGATCTCGGCCGCACGCTCACCTTCTTCGACCATGAAGCCCGCCGCATCGGCAGTCAGGGCAGCGGGGGCGCGATTGCGGGCCTTCTGACGACCATCGGCTGGACCAGCTTCCGCGTCATCGTCGGTCTTGGGCTCGGCTTTGTTGCGGGCGTCGGCGTCGGCGCGATGATCCATTACGTACGCCTGTTCCGAAATCTGGTTCAGCCGCTCATTCTTCTCCTCGCGCCGATTTCCCCGGTCGCCTGGCTGCCTGTCGCGATCTTCGTGTTCGGTGTCGGCGATGTTCCGGCGATCTTCCTCGTCTTCATCACGGTCTTCTTCATGATCGTGCTCGCGACCGTCTCGCAAATCAGCAGTGTTCCGAAAAACTACCTGCATGTTGCGCGCATCATGGGCGCCACGGAGCGGCAGACCTTCTGGCGCGTCATCCTGCCCGCCATCCTGCCGAGTCTTTTCATGACGCTGCGCCTCAATCTTTTTGCGGCGTGGATGGTCGTCCTCATCGCCGAAAGCGTCGGTGTCGGCATCGGTCTCGGACAGATCACCAGCATGGCGCGCGCGACGTTCAACGCAAAACTCGTCTTCTTCACCATGGTCATTATCGGCGTGCTCGGATTCAGCTTCGACTGGGCACTCCGCAAAGTGCAGCAGAAGATGCTGTGGTGGATTCAGCCCGGACAGGGAGGCATCTGATGGCACGTCCCGCACTTTCCCTGCGCAATGTCGGCAAGGTCTGGTCGCCGGAAGGCCGCCAGACAGTCGAGGCGCTGCGTGATTTCAGTCTTGACGTCGAGCCCGGCGAATTCGTCGTCTTTCTCGGCCCCTCGGGCTGCGGAAAATCGACCTTGCTCTACATGATCGCGGGTCTCGAAGAGACGACGAGCGGCGTCATCGAGCAGGACGGCATGGTCGTCACCGAACCCTCCGCTGAACGCGGCCTGATCTTCCAGGACGCCTCGCTGTTTCCCTGGCTGACGATTGCCGACAACGTCGCCTTCGGGCTGTCGGTGCAGGGCGTGCTCCCGCAAAAGCGCAAGGAGCAGGCGGAAAGCATTCTGCGTTCCGTCGGGCTCAGCGACATGCTCGACAAGAAACCGGACGAATTGTCCGGCGGCATGCGCCAGCGCGCCGCCTGCGCCCGCGCGCTCGCAATGCGTCCCAAAGTGCTGATGATGGACGAGCCTTTCGCCGCGCTCGATGTGCAGACACGTGCCAAGATGCAGGATTTCCTGCTCCAGATCTGGCAGGATTCCAAGGCCTCGATCATCCTCGTCACGCATTCGATCGATGAGGCGGTGTCACTGGCAGACCGCGTCGTCGTCTTCACCGCGCGCCCCGGCCGCGTGAAGACCATCGTGCCGATCGATCTGCCCCGCCCGCGCATGTCGCGCGATCCCCGCTACCACGAATACCGCGACATGTTCGCGGACCTGCTGGCAGACGAGGTCGACCGCGCCTTCGCCGAGCAGGAAGCGAGGTAGCAATGTCCACATATCTGCGTGTGGCGGCGGCTTCGATCGGGCCGGCGAACGGAAACCTGTCGGCTTCTTTCGAGGAAGCGGGACGCGCCATCGCGCGGCTTGCGGCCGAAGGCGCGCGGCTCGTCGTCCTGCCCGAACTGTTCGCCTTGCCCTACACGGCGGGCGAAGACCCCTCCCGCTGGCCGGTTCACGCCGAAAAGCTCGACGGGCCGACGGCCCGCTGGGCGCGAACGGAGGCCCTTCGTCACCGGCTCGACATCGTCTTCGGCATGGCGCTCGATGACGGTGCGGACAAACCGCTGAACGCGGCGCTTCTCGCATCGGCAGACGGCACCGTCCGCTGCATCGCGAGCAAACATCATCTTCCGCCTCCCGGCGCGGGCGATGCTTTCGGCGAAGCCGATCATTTCAGTCCCGGCGACGGCGAGACCGCATGTTTCGTGCTTGGCGATGTGCGTATCGCCGTCCTGATCTGTTACGACCGGCGCATCGCCGAACGATGGAACGCAGCTGCCGCGACCGGCGCGGACCTCGTTCTTGTCTTGGTCGCCGGCCCTGCCCCACAAGATCCGGACGGCTTCTATCTCTCCGAATTGAGCGGCCATGCCTGGGCTCGGTCCGTCCATGTGCTTGCCGCGGCGCGTGCCGGCACGGAAACCATGCTGGGCCGCCCGGTGCGTCATGACGGTCTGACCGCCGCCATCGACCCGTCGGGCGTCGTGCGCGCTCAAGGCGAAGGCATGCCCGGCGATGTCGCCATCCTCGATCTCGATCCCGTCGAGATCGCCGAGCGCCGATCTTCGCGCGAACGCAGCAGTCCCGCAGCCCAACCCGCATCCCTCATCAATTGACCACGCAGGAAACTCCAATGGCAGACATCATTCTACATGCTCGCTGGCTCGTGACAGGCGTCCAGGACCGCCACACGCCACTCATCATCGACGACGGCGCTGTCCTCGCCCGCGACGGTGTCATCGTTGCCACCGGCAAGCTCGAAGAGATGAAGAAACTCTCGCCCGATGCGGATGTCCGATCCTATCCGAAACACGCAATCCTTCCGGGCTTCGTCAACAGCCATCACCATGTCGGCCTGACACCGCTTCAGCTCGGCTCGCCCGATTACGCGCTCGAATTGTGGTTCGCAGGCCGCATGCCCGCGCGCCGCATCGACCTCTATCTCGACACGCTCTACTCGGCGTTCGAAATGATCGCCTCTGGCGTCACGACGGTACAGCACATCCACGGCTGGATGCCCGGCGGATACGACGTCATCCATGGCGCGGCGTCGAAGGTGCTCGACGCTTACCGCAACATCGGCATGCGCGCCTCTTATTGCTACGCGGTCCGCGAGCAGAACCGTCTTGTCTACGAGGACGACGAGGCCTTCTGCGCCCGCCTGCCCGGCGAACTCGGGCCCGAACTCAGCGCCTATCTGAAGGCGCAGGCCATGCCCTTCGCCGATTTCCTGAAACTGTTCGACGAACTGACGGCGGCGAACAAGGGACAGCGCCTGACGCGCGTTCAGCTCGCCCCGGCCAATCTTCACTGGTGCTCGGATGAAAGCCTTCTCGCGCTCCATGAAAAGGCAAATGCCGCGAATGTGCCGATGCACATGCACCTGCTGGAAACGGCCTACCAGAAGGAATATGCACGCCGCCGCACCGGCAAGACGGCCGTGCGCCATCTGCACGATCTCGGCATTCTCAGTCCCCGCATGACGCTCGGCCACAGCGTCTGGATGACGGAGGAGGATGTGGAGATCGCCGCCCATACCGGCACCTGCATCTGCCACAATTGCTCATCCAACTTCCGCCTGCGGTCGGGCATCGCGCCGCTCAACGCCTTCGAGAAGAAGGGGCTCACCGTCGGCATGGGTCTCGACGAAGCGGGCATCAACGAAGACCGCGACATGCTGCAGGAACTGCGCCTCGTCCTGCGCGCCCACCGCGTCCCCGGCATGGACGACGACGACGTACCGTCCTGCCCGCAGGTCCTGCGCATGGCGACCGAGCATGGCGGCATGACCACGGCTTTCGGCAAGGAAATCGGGAGGCTCGAAGAAGGCCGCTTCCTCGATGCCGTGCTCATTAACTGGGACACCGCGACCTTCCCCTATCAGGATGCGGACATCCCGATGCTCGATGCGCTGATGCAGCGCGCCAAAACGAACGCGGTGGATGCGGTCTATATCGACGGCGAACTGGTCTATGCGGATGGCCGCTTCACGAAGATCGACCGAAACGCCGTCCTCAACGAAATCGCCGATGTGCTGGCAAAGCCCCGCACCCCGGAGGAAGTCGCCCGTCGCGACCTCGGTCGCGCCGTCTTCCCGCATGTAAAGGCGTTCTACGACGGCTACCTCCCGGAAGAACCCGGAAAGCCGTTCTACGATCAGTCGTCGCGTATCTGACGGCTTGGCCCGCGGATCCGGCGCCTCTCTCCGGGTCCGCGGGTTTCACGTCCACTCTTTCGTCAGGCAGCCATCCAGCCGCCATCGACGAACAGATTGTGCCCTGTCAGATAGGTCGCTTCATCGCTGGCAAGGAAGAGCGTTGCATTGGCGACATCCTCGGGTGTCCCAAGACGCGGCCACGGCGTGCGTGCGTGTGAATAATCCATCCAGCGCGGCTCGACGGCGCGGCCACCCTTCCCCGTCAGGATCTTGCCGGGCGCGACACCGTTGCAGATGATGTGGTCCTTCGCGTAATCCGCTGCGATCTGGCGCGTCATATAGGCGTTGCCCGCCTTGCTGACGCCATAGGCGAAATCTTCCGGCGCGCTGATATGGCCGTGCTGTGAGGAAATATTGATGATACGCCCGCGCGCCTCGGCCACGATCTCCTGCGCCACCATCTGGCGCACCGCCGCCCGTGCGCACAGATAGGCGCCCTTGAGGCTGACATCCATGACGCGGTCCCAGTCTTCTTCCTCGGTCTCCAGCAGCGGCTTACCCGCGCGCAGGACCGCATTGTTGACCAGAATGTCCAGACGCCCGAACTTTTCGACTGTCATGGCGACCAGCGCATCGACCTCTGGCTTCTTCGACACATCGGTTCTCACGAAAATGGCGCTGCCGCCTTCCTCCGCGATGAGCTCGCAGACCGGCCGCCCGCCTTCGATCGCTTCCGTCGTGATATCCGCGACGACCACATGCGCGCCATGCGTTGCAAATTTCTGCGCGATCGCCCGCCCGATCCCCGAGGATCCTCCTGTAATGATCGCAGTCTTTCCGGCAAGGCGTTGGGTCATGTCGTCTTTTCCAGTGGTTCGGAGAGAAGCTCGAACGCATCGAGCCAAGAAAGATAGTCGCGCGCAGCGTCCATGACGCTGATGGGCTGAGATGCGATGACGGCATCGAGCCGGGCCGTGGCCAAAGCCGGCCGGTCGCTCGCATAGCCGTAGCGTATGGTCGGGGCGCCGGCGTCAATCGTCCATGCGAAGCCCGGGATGAGGGCGCGCAACGCCTCGCACCAGTCAACGAGCGTGCTCACCTGCCCGCCACCGAGATTGAAAAGCTGGTGCGAGACGGTTTCCTCCATCGCAAGCGCCACGATCTTCCGCGCGGCGTCTCGCGAATAGAACCAGTCGGCGGCGACATTGCGCGGCAAAACGCACGCACCACCCCGACGCGCGGCCATCGCGATCTGATGGTGCGGACTGAGGATATCGCGCGCTCCGGACGCATGTTCCCACGGACCGAACAGAGGCCCGAGCCGCCCGATGCGCAGGTCGATATTGTGGAGATCGGCCAGACGCCGCAGCGTCATCTCGGCGGCATATTTGGTCATGCCGTAAAGCGCGGCCGGTTGAGGCCGCGTTGCCTCCTCGTCGAACAATCCCTGCGCATCCGGTTCGGCCTGCCCGTACACGGAGATCGAGGAAAGCAACAAAACACGGCAGCGTGGCCGGCACGCAGCCACCGCCATCATCAGGCGCTGGCTGCCGAGGACATTCACCTCGGTGATGAGATCGGGCTGCGTGGTTTCGCGTTCGAGATCGGGCGTCAATGCCGCGGCATGCACGATGTGGGTCACATCGTGATCGGCGAGAACCGCTTCCAGTGCGTTCCAGTCGCGCATGTCTCCGGCCACGAAGTCCATAGCCTGCGCCCATGGAGCGGACGTGAAACGGGACGGGTTCAGATCGAACCCGACTACGCCCAGTCCCCGCGCCACCAGCGCCTCGCACACCGCCGAGCCGACAAATCCGGACGATCCCGTCACAAGCACGCGCGTCATCAAGCATTGCTCCTGTAATGGCGGCGAAGGGCCTCGGCGAGGTCGTCCGCCGCCCGCCTTGTGTCGGCATCGGGCCGTGTCGCAGCGGCGGTCTGCTCCGCCGCATGGCGTGCGGCGGCCATGTCTGCGTCCGTCAGGCGGCCCTCTCGATAAAGAATGCGTCCTCCGACCATGGTCATGACGACATCGCGCCCGGCGCTCCGTGCCATGATGGCGTCGAGCACAGGCATGTCCGGATCGAGATAGGCCCCGCGCGCGGTCGACGGATCGATCGCAACCAGATCCGCCATTGCGCCCGGCGCGATACGCCCGCAGTCCGCCAAGAAGGCCGCCTTCGCTCCCTTCTCGGTGCCCGTTGCGAAGAAGGCTCGCGTCTGCTCCTCGTTCGTTGAGCCCGCATCGCGCCCGAGAAGGCGCCCCAGCCTCAGTTCCGAAAGATAGTCTTCGTTGTCATCGAGCGCGCAATTGTCCGTGCCGAGGGCAAGATCGACACCGGCGTCCATCAGAGCCGCGAGGGGCGGCGTGCCATTGCCGAGCCGCATATTGGACCCGGGGTTTGCAACGATCGTCAGTCCGAGACGCGCGGCATCGGAGATGTCTTGCGGACGTGCATGGACAAAATGCGCCGCGCTCGCCTGCGCGCGGAAAACGCCGAGCCGTTCCAGCCGCGCCAGCACACCTTCGGGATACAATGCGTCACAGCATATTCTCTGCGCGGGCGATTCCAGCAGATGGAAATGCAGACCCAACCCTCGCGCGCGCGCATCTTCCGCCAGCGCGCGCCATGCCTCGTCGCTCACCCATTGGGGGCCCGCCGGGCCGTAGGCGAACGTGATCGTCGGGTGCCCCTCATACTCTTCGAGAAGCCGCGCCATCAGATCGAGCGTGCCGTCAAGCGGCAGATAGGCCGGCTTTGCCCCGTCGAGAAGCGTGCGCACAGCGGGAGACAAGGTCGATGTGAAATCGTCCTGATCGGCCGGCGGATAGACTAACCCTCCCCGATCCGCATAACCGACACAGATTGTCGCCCGTAGCCCGGCCTCCTCATAGGCACGGATCGAGGCGCGCAGTTCCGCCTCGTAATCGCCGGAGCCATAGCTGTAATTGGCGTGCAGAGTTGCCGTCACGCCGTTCTCCAGCATCTGGAAGGCTGTAAGGCGCGTCAGTGCATGGACATCCGGGGTGCTTCGGCCGCGCCGCCGCGCAATCCAGGGTTCGAGGCTGTCGTCGGGAAAGCCGAGCTGGATCTGGCTGAGGCCGCGTCCGTGCTGATGCGCATTAACGAGACCCGGCATCAGGCAGACCGCTCCGAGCGGCATGATTTCGGCGGACGGACAGAGCCGGCGCACATCCGCCGCCTCCCCGCTCGCCGCGATGCGGTCGCCGGAGATGGCCACTGCCCCGCCCGTTATCACGGGAGAGGCAGCGTCCGTTATCAGATGATCCGCTTCGAGGATCAGCATGCGGCTAGAACAATTGCTGCGGGAGCCACAGCGCAATCTGCGGCCAGACAATCAGAAGCCCGGTGAACGCCAGCATCAGCAGAACGAACGGGATGGAGCCGTAGATGACGTCCATGATCGAGCCGCTGTTGCGCACGCCTTGCACCACGTAGAGGTTCATCCCGATCGGCGGCGTGATGAGGCCGATCTCCATCATGATGACAAGGAAGATGCCGAACCAGACCGGATCGATGCCCAGATGGACGACCAGCGGAAACACGACCGGCAGCGTCGCGATCATCATGGAGAGCGTTTCCATGAAGCAACCGAGGACGAGATAGAACACGATGAGCAGCAGGATGATTTCGAGCTGTCCGGCCCCAAGCTGCGAGACGAACGTGGTGAGCGCCTGAGGAATCCCAAGCACGCCGATGACAAAGTTGAGGAAATGCGCTCCGACCATGATCAGCAGAATCATCGCGGAGATACGCACCGTCGCGATCATGCTCTCGTGCAGGAGCGCGATCGAAAATCCCTTCCTGAACATCGCGACGCCAAGTGCACAGACGACGCCGATGGCCGCCGATTCCGTCGGCGTCGCCCAGCCGAGATAGATCGTGCCCATCACGACCACGAAGATCAGGAAGGGCGGGAAAATATCGATCAGGCTTGCAATCTTTTCCGGCCACGAGCGCGCCGGAAGAACCGGCCCGGCGACGCTCGGTTTCAGGATGGCGATCACGGCGATCAACATCATGAACAACGCGGTCAGCAGCAGGCCGGGCACGACACCTGCGGCAAACAACTGGCCGATCGAGGTGTTGGTCATCGATCCATAGATGATCATGTTGATCGATGGAGGGATGAGGATGCCGAGGGTTGCGCCGGCCGCGATGGAGCCGGTCGTCAGGCGCTCGGAGTATTTACGTTCCTTGAGGACCGGCATCGCCACGGTGCCGATCGTCGCCGCGGTCGCGACCGATGATCCCGAGACGGCCGCAAAGATGGCGCTCGCACCGATGTTCGTGTGCAAAAGGCCGCCCGGAAGTCGCCGGAGCCAGTCCGACAGGCAGCGGTAAAGACCATCGGCCACACCCGAGCGAACGAGAATTTCGCCGAGAAAGACGAACAGCGGAATGGACGTCAGGATGAAATCGTTCTGCCCGCTCCACATCTGGTTTCCGAAGCCCAGAAGGGTCGGCCAGCCGAGAAACGCCCAGGCACCGATAAAGGCGGTGAGGAAAAGCGCAATGGCAACGGGAAGCCCGATGACCATCAGGCTAAGCATCATCAGAAAGCCGATTGCCGCGCCGGTAACGCCAATCATCTGGAAACCTCTGCGAATTCGGTCGTCGGCACTTTCTCTTCCTCGATGATCTCTTCAAGCGATTTGGTGCCATAGAAACGGTTCAGGCGGGCGCGGTCGCGGAAGATCAGCACGGTGCTATGAACGGCGACCGCCGAAGCCGTGACGGCAAAGAAGACGAGCCCCGCGAACCAGACGCTTTGCGGCTGCCAGAGCGGCGTCATCAGCGGCGTGCCGGACAGCGCATGAAACTCGATGCTTTCCGCCAGCGCCGCATAGGACCGCCACGCGATGAAACAGGCCATAAGCGCAATGCACCAGGCCGAAACCAGATTGAGGACAGAGCGCGTCCGCGACCCGACACGCTCGACCACGATCTCGACCCGCGTGTGCGCACGTTCCAGCAGCGCATAGGAAAACCCGAAGGCTGCGAGGATCGCCAGAACATAGCCGCCGAGTTCATCGCCACCCTGCAGCGAGAAATTCATGAATCGCCGCAGCAGGATCTCGACCGTAATCAGCAGAGCGAGGCCGAGAAGCAAATATCCCGCGACAAGGGCAAGCCCTTTCGCGACAGGCATCAGGGCACGCGAGACCGGGTTTTCCGAAGTCATCGTCCGTCTCCCAAGAACGAAGAGCGAAGGCCGCCCGGAGGGCGGCCTTCTGTTGTCATTACTCGATGGTCAGACCGGCAGCCTTGCCCGCCGTGTCGTTCCAGGTCTTCGAGCAGTTCGGATCGACCGCATCGCAGGTCTTCTTCCAGATCGGCAGCACGACCTTCTGGGCGACGTCCTTGATCTTGGCGCGGTCCTCGTCGGTGATCTCGACAAGCTTCATTGCGAACTTCTTGTGGGTCTTGCAGCTGTCCTGCCCGGTGTTGCAGGCCACCGCGTCCTCGTTGGCGGAGATGGCGAGATCCCAAAACTGGTCTTCGAGCGCCTTGAACTGCGCTTCCAGCTTGGCCTGCTCCTCGGGAGAAAACTTCTTCCACGTGTCGAGATTGATGAAGTGTCCCTGGACCGAGCCCGAAACCGACAGCGGCAGCAGATGCGTCGTCACTTCCGGCCAGTTGCCCGTATTACCCGACGTCGGCGAGGTCACGCCGCAGGAGGCAACGCCGCGCTGGAGTGCAGGATAGACTTCGGAGAACTGCAGCGTCACCGGCGTCGCGCCGAAATGTTCCAGCATGGCCGACATGGACGGCGTGAACGAGCGAACCTTCAGCCCCTTCAGATCGTCGAGCGTCTTGATCTCGTTGTTGCAGTAGAACACCTGCGGGCCGAACGGCCACAGTGTCAGAACCTTGGCGTTGAAACGCGTCTGCAAACGCTCGTCGAAGGCCGCGCGATATCCATCGACGACCTTGCGCAGCGACGGCATGTCGGTCGCAACGCCGATCAGGTCCACTCCTTCGAAGAAGGCATCGTCGCGCGAGGCCATGCCGATCTGCACGGACATGATGTCAAACGATCCGCCGCGCAGCATGCGCAGGGCGTCCGGGGCCTTCACGCCGACCACATCCATCGGATTGTAGTTCATGGAAATGCCGACGCCGGACGTCTCGCCGAGAGCATTGAAAAAAGCGCGCTCGATGTCGACCTGCTTGTTGTTCTGGGAAAAGTTGCCGGCCACGCGAAGCGGTGTCTGAGCCGTCGCGGAAGAGAGTCCAGCGACAAGCGCGGCAGCAAGGGCCGCAAGCGGCAGGATTTTTGTCATCGGTGTCACCCCTGTCCATTTTGAATGCAAAATGTGCGATGATCGTTGCAGATCGAGCCCCATCACGGAAGTGCAAATTTAAGGCAGAGCCACTTACCTTTTACGCGAACGGATATGCTCAACTTTGCGCCGCCGATGCACGATTATTGCGCATTTCCGCGCAATAAACTTAAGTTTCCGGCTTTGGGTGAAGACGAATTCCGCTTGTCAGACCTTGCATCTGCGCGGCATATAATTTCCGTGGAAATCGGCCACACGGATCTGATCGCACGGCCGGATAGGTGAGTTTTTGAATGCAAAATAGCGCAAAACCCGTCCTGATCGGCATGCTGACCCCCTCCTCCAACACCGTCGTCGAGCCGTATACGAGCGCCATGACGTGGCCGCTCTTTCCCGATGTCAGCGTGCACTACGGGCGCTTTCGGGTGACAAAAATCGCGCTCGATCAGGCGTCCAACAGCCAGTTCGCGCTTGAGCCGATCCTTCAGTCGGCAGAGCTTCTCGCCGACGCCCGCCTCGACCTGATCGCGTGGAACGGCACCTCCGCGAGCTGGCTTGGCTTCGAGACCGACGAGGCACTCTGCGCGGCCATCACCGAACGCACCGGAATCGCGGCAACGAGCGCCATCCTCAGCCTCAACCGGCTGCTCGCACGCATGAACGTCCGGCGGCTCGGCCTGGTGACGCCCTACACCGACGACGTGCAGCAGAAGATCATCGCCAATTACGCGACGCTCGGCATCGAAACCGTCGCCGAGCGCCACAGCGGCCGTTCCGACAATTTCTCTTTCTCTGAAGTCTCCGAAACCGAAATCGCCGAAATGTGCCGCGAGGTCGCGACATCGAAGCCGGACGCCATTGCCATTGTCTGCACAAACATGCGCGGCCCCCTGATCGCGCCGGAGCTCGAAAAGGAGCTGGGAATCCCGGTGCTCGATTCGGTTGCCTTCACGCTGTGGGGATGCTTGATGGCAACGGGCGTGGACACGCAAAAGCTTAGCCAGTTCGGACGCATGTTCACCCTGGAGCGCACGAAAGCCGCATTGGCCTCATGAGGACATGATGGAAACGCTCGCCCCCATACCGGATGCCGACGACGCCCAGGATGCGTCACCCGCCACCTTGCACGATCTTCTCGTCGGGCAGTTGCGCACCATCCTGCTGAACGGCGAATTGCCGGACAACAGCCGCATCCCGGAAGCGGAGCTTTGCCAGCGTTTCGGCGTCTCGCGCACCCCGCTGCGCGAGGCGCTCAAGGTCATGGCGGCGGAAGGCTTCGTCACCCTGCGCCCCAATCGCGGCGCGGTCGTCGCGCCCGTCAATCCCGCTGCCATCGGGCCGATCTTCGAGCTGAAAAGCGCGCTCGAACGCCTCATCGGCCTTCTCGCGCCGGAGCGGGCAACCGCTGAGGACATCGCCGAACTCGACGCCCTCCATGCGGCTCTGAAGGACGCGCTCGCGCGTCATGACCACACCGCCTATACACGCTACAATTTCGAATTCCATCAGCGCCTCGCGGCAACGACCCGAAATCCCCTGCTCGCCCAGAACTACGAGGCACTGCAGCAGAAAATCTGGCGCTACCGTTTCGCGGTGAATGAAATGTCCGAGCGGCTTGCCGAGTCCTACGAGGAGCATGATCGCATCATGGCGGCCCTGCGCGCCCGCACGCGCCTCGACCTCGCCGAACGTCTTGAAGAACACAACCGGCTGACGGGCGAAGCCATGTCGCGCGCCTTCGCCAATTCACGCCCTCCCGAACAGACAAAAACCCGTCGCAGGCGGAGCACATCAGCATGAGCGATTTCGACACGATCATCCGGGGCGGACGCATCTCGACCGCCGCCGACACCTTCCATTGCGACATCGGCATTCGCGACGGCCGCATCGTCGCTCTTGGCGAAAAGCTTGGCAGCGCGGACGAGGTCATCGACGCCGAAGGCCATTGGGTGCTTCCCGGCGGCATCGACAGTCACGTACATATTTCCCAGCCCTCCGGCGACGGAATCGTCATGGCCGACGATTTCGAAAGCGCGACGCGCTCTGCCGCCCTCGGCGGCAACACCACCGTGCTGCCCTTCTGCATGCAGGAAAAAGGCGTTTCGCTGCGCGAGGCCGTAAAGGCCTATCACGCGAAGGCGGACGGAGAGTGCTATACGGACGTCTCCTTCCACCTGATCATTTCCGATCCGACGGAACAGGTGCTCGGCCAGGAACTGCCCGCCCTCGTTGACGACGGCTATACCAGCTTCAAGGTCTTCATGACCTATGAAGGCCTCGCGCTCAGCGATCTCGAAATGCTGAAGGTCATGGCGGTGGCGCGCGAAAAGCGCGCGCTCGTCATGGTCCACGCCGAGAACTACGACGTCATCCGCTTCCTGACCGATCAACTCGAACAGGCCGGCAAGACCGCGCCGCGCTTTCATGCGACGTCCCGTCCCGTCATCGCCGAGCGCGAGGCGACCTACCGCGCGATCTCGCTGGCGGAGCTGTCGGATGTTCCGCTCGTCGTCGTTCATGTGTCGAACCGCGAGGCGATGGAAGAAATCCGCCGCGCGCAGCAGAAGGGCCTCAAGATTTTCGGCGAGACCTGCCCGCAATACCTGACGCTCACCGAGAACGATCTCGACGGCCTCAATATGGAAGGCGCCAAATATGTCTGCTCGCCGCCGCCGCGCGATACGGACAGTCAGGAAGCCTGCTGGCAGGGGCTGCAGCAGAATGTGTTTTCCGTGTTTTCCTCCGATCACTGCCCGTTCCGTTACGACGATCCGCAAGGCAAGCTGACGCCGAAGGGCCGCACCAGCTTCCGCTGGGTGCCGAACGGCATCCCCGGCGTCGGCGCGCGGCTGCCCGTCCTGTTTTCCGAAGGCGTCCGCAAGGGCCGCATCGACATCAACACATTCGTCGCGGTGACGGCGACCAATCACGCGCGTGCCTACGGTCTGTCGGCGCGCAAGGGAACGATTGCGGTCGGGATGGATGCGGACGTCGCCATCTGGAACCCGGACATCGAGCAGACCCTCACGCATGCCATGCTGAACGACGGGTCGGACTACACGCCCTATGAGGGCATGAAGCTCACCGGCTGGCCGGTCACGACGCTCGTGCGCGGCAAGGTGGTCGCACGCAATGGCAGGATCGAGGCGCCGAAGGGTCATGGCACATATCTCAAGCGCGACCTCAGCGGTTATGTCTGAAGCGTCGGTCGTGGCGAACAAGACAAATGTCGCGGAGCTGAACCGGCTGTCCGCCGAGGATTTTGTTGCGGCACTGGGCCATATCTTCGAGCATTCGCCGTGGATCGCGGAACAGGCCGCACATCAGCGTCCCTTTGCCGATGCGGATGCGCTCCATGGCGCGATGATGCAGGTGCTGCTTGCCCGCCCGCGGGACGAGCAGATTGCGTTCCTGCGTCTTCATCCGCGCCTGTCGCCGAGCTCCATGCGCAATCGTGCGATTGCGCCGGAATCCCTTGCCGAGCAGACGTCCGCCGGGCTTGGCAGCCTCGATGATGAGATCGCCGAAAAACTCGACGCGCTGAACGAACGCTATGAGGCCAAGTTCGGCTTCCCGTTCATCATTGCCGCGCGCCGGAACACGATCGAGACCATCGTTGCGGCGCTTGAACGCCGCCTGACGCGGGATGCCGAAGCCGAAGTCGCCGAGGCGCTCTCCCAGATCTCGACGATCACCCGCATCAGGCTCGACGGGCTTGTCTCAGCCGGTTGACCAGGCCGACCAAGGCAGGCACATGCTTTGGAAAGACAGGATATCTTGCCGTGTGCGATGACTGCTTCGACGAGGACGACGTGACGGCCGTGCCGCGGATTACGGAGCGGGTGATCTTCCATGCCCGCCGGATCGAGGAAGACCTTCCCGGCGCGCCCGTCTCCGAGGAGGCGTGGTCGATCTTCTTCGGCAGCAAAGGCGGATCGATCGTCTGGGCGGAGCATGAACGCATGGCGCGTTGCCGGGAAGCCGCCCTGCTGATGCTCTCGATGCATGGGTCAAGACACCAGGCGTGAGCTTTCGCTTCTCCGCTCAGGGACCGGTCATTAGAGCGGACAGCACCCCCATTGCGTGCAGAGTTCCGATGGCAAGAACGGTTCCGCTGAGGGCAAGAGCGACCCGGCGATCGACCGCGACATCGGTCATGTCGCCCGACAGGGATTTGCTTCGCCCCCGGAAAAACATCACCGCCGCGCTGACGCCCGCCACAAGCGCCCCGGCCAGATGAAACGGGTTGAGCAGCGAAACCCCGACCGTCAGACTGAGCAGAGCCACAAGGATCATCGCAATCGCGGTCCGGTACCATGCAAGTTCGGTACGCTCGGGCTGACGCGCGGGATTGCTCATCTGTCGGCCATGTAAATGAGCGCCGCCAGCATTGCGGCGAGCACAACGGCAAACACAGAGAGCAACGGCAGCAGAAGGCTCAAGGGCAGATCCTGGTCATGCCTCATCGCCCGTTCCGCCTTCGCCCAGCGCCGATAGGCCGACCCTCCGAGCAAAGCGCCCATTGCGAAAAGAACCAGAACCAGCGTAAGGCGCAACTGCCAGGGCCCCAGATTGTGGGCGAACTGATGAATGGCCGTCGCCCCGGCCATTAGCGCCAGCGCGGTACGTATCCACGCAAGGAAGGTTCTCTCGTTCGCCAGTGAAAAGCGGTAATCAGGCCGCTTTCCGGCTTTCCACCAGGGCTGACCCCGATCATCGACGCTCACGTCACAACTCCTTCACCTTTTAACCAGCCCTATGACGTACATACACAAAAGCGCGCCGCCATTCGGAATTGTCTATAAAACCAGCGAACAAGGAGGGTTTGCCCCTTGCACCGCCGAACTGGCCGCAAGCTAGCGCTTCTCGTCCTTCAATGCATCAGGAAGTCTCCGAGGACATAAAGTCATCGACAGTCAAAGATCGCAACGCCATGCACCAAACAGCAAAAAGGGCGCTCCAAAGGGCGCCCTTTCCTGTTGTGTCCATCCGGCGTTTGCCGGCGTGAGTCGCTGGCTCAGACGAAGCGGAAGTCGTCGGCGGCGAGGCTGGAGAGCTGCACGCCCTGCAGCGTCAGCGCATTGTCCGCATCCACCGTGAACACCACATCGCTGCCGATCTGGTCCGCCGCCGCAAGCGCCGAGGCGAAGTCCGCGAAGATGTCCGTGCCGAACTCAAGCACATCCGAGCTCGCGCCCGAGGTCCTGAAGTCGGTGATCGTGTCGCGCCCGAAGCCCGACGCGAACACGAAGGCATCGTGGCCCGAACCGCCCGACAGAACATCGTCGCCCGCACCACCCTCAATGCGGTCGTCGCCCGAACCGCCGAGGATGATGTCGTTGCCGAGACCACCGACGAGGATGTCGTCGCCCGACCCGCCGTCGATCTCGTCATCGCCGTCATCGCCGTCGACCACGTCATCGCCCGAACCCGCCTTGACGACATCGTCGCCGAGGCCGCCCTGCAGCGCATCGTCGCCCGAACCGCCGTCGACGAGGTCATCGCCCTCACCGCCCCACAGCTCATCGTCGCCCGCACCGCCCTTCAGCGTGTCGTTGCCGGCACCGCCCTCGAACGCATCGTCGCCATTGCCGCCGGTGACGGTGTCGTCGCCCGCCCCGAACAGCAGCTTCTCGATGTTCGCGAAGGTGTCGGTGCCGATCCCCGTGCCGGAGACGCGGCCCGCGCCGAAGTCGACCGAGACCGGACCCGTCGCCGCGGACAGATCGAGCGTGTCAAAGCCCGCGCCGCCGTCGATGACGTCGTTGCCGAGACCGGCGAGGATGATGTCGTCGCCCTCGCCGCCGTTCAGCTCGTCATTGCCCTCGCCGCCGTCGAGGACATCGTCCCCGGCGCCTCCGTGCAGCACGTCGTTGCCGAGGCCGCCATTGAGGCGGTTGTCGGCGTCGTCGCCGGTCAGCTCGTCGTCACCCGACCCGCCAATGACGTTCTCGATGCCGGAGAGTTCGTCGAACCCGGCATCATCGCCCTCGGCTTCGCCGTCGGCCAGATTGACCACGACGCCCGCGCTGTCGCCGGAATAATCGGCCGTGTCGGTGCCCTCGCCGCCGTCGAGGACGTCATCGCCCTCGCCGCCGTTCAGGACATCGTCGCCCGCACCGCCGGTCAGTTCGTCGTCGCCTTCTCCGCCCTTCAGCACGTCGTTGCCGTCTTCGCCGTCGAGGACATCGTCCCCTTCGCCGCCCTCGACAACGTCATCCCCGGCACCCGCCGCGACCACGTCGTCGCCAAGACCCGCGAGGATGATGTCATCGCCCGCCGTGCCAAGAAGCTCGTCGTCGCCAGGCGTGCCGACAATCTCGCCGCCCGGAACTTCGTCCTCCGCACTCAGGTCCTCGACCACGATGTTGTCGAACGACACACCCGCGCTGTCCCACGAGAACAGGCCGACCGTTCCTTTGCTGTGGGCATGGTCTTCGATGGCGTAAGCGAACAGCGGGAGCCCGTCGACATAGGCCTGGATCTTGCCGTCCTTGACCTCGACGCGCAGGTCGAAGTCCTCGCCCGGCGTGTACTTGGCCGGGAACTGGTTGAGGTACTTCTCGACGCCGTCCTTCACCTGGATCAGCTGGAACAGGCTACCGGCGCCGTTGCCTGGGCTGCGGTCGTAGTCACCGTTCGCGTCGAGCTCGAGCTTGTAATAATTGTTCTCGTCCTCGTAGTAGAACAGCAGGCCGAGAGCGCCGTTGTCCGGTGTCCGGATGGTGGTCTGGACAGCGTAATCGCTCCAGTCCTTCGCCGCCGGATCGGCGTAGAGGGCGTAGGTGCCCTTGCGGAGCACGTTGACGCCATCGCCCAGCGGGCTCCAGCCGGTCTGCCACGGATTGGAGTTCGATGCTCCATTCCATGTCAGCTGACGGCTCGTCAGTCCGGACATCTGTACATATTTTCCGTCCTGCAGCTCCCACTGGGACGCGGTGCCGTCGGGGCCGACGCCACCGGATTCGCCCTCGTCCACGATCGTCCAGCGCGCCAGCGACGCCTCGGAGCCGAAGTCTTCCGACATCAGCACCTTGTCCCGGGCCACGGCATCGACGGTCATCGTGTCGGTGGCGGTCTTGCCGTTGGCGTCGGTGACGGTCAACGTCAGCGTCTGGCGACCGGTGCCGAGTTCGGCCTCGGCGTCCTTGCCCTGAGCCACGACATTGCCGTCGGCATCGGTCCAGACATAGCTGACGATGTCGGCGAGGCCGTAGGTGCCTTCCGCATCGAGCGTCACGGTCACGCTGCCATCGGCATCGAGATCGTGGATGCGCGCATCCTGGCCGGCATGGGCGGTGAGCGCCACTTTGTTGACCGCGACGTTGTCGAACTGCGAGCTGCGCTGGCCGTTCGAGTAGAAGCCGACCGTGCCTCCGGCAAGCGGAGCCGTGTCGACCACCGTGCCAAACAGATTGCGGCCGTCGAGGAACACATTGATCTCGCCGTCCACCACCGCGACCTTGATGTCGAAGTCACGGCTCCAGGGCGTGCCGCCCGTCTCGCTCGCAAGCACCGTCTGGACGCCATCGGCGACCTTCACCAACTGGCGGGTGTTGGTCTCGGCGTCCAGCACGACGCGGTAATGGTTCTGGTCGTTCTGGTAGTAGAAGACGACGCCGAGGCCGTCATTGTCGGTCGATTTCAGCGTCGCCTCATATTCGTAGTTCGACCACGACTTCGCGCCGTTTTCATTCCACACGAGGATGTTGTTGGCGGAGTCGGACTGTTCGAACACCCGACCTTCCAGCGCATCCTGTCCGTCCTCGACGGTGTCGCGCGAATTGGCCGTGCCCTTGACGATGAAGCTTCCGTTGCCGGAACCGACGGCGCCCGAGGTGACGGTGGCATTGCCGAAATCGTCCGTGAAGTTCGGCGTGCCGAAATTCACCTGAACCGAGCGCTCGCTCGGCGGGGTGTCGACGATGCCGCCCGCCTTCGGTCCGCCGAGCGCCGCGATCTCGGCGTCGGTGTAGACCTTGTCGGTGAACAGGAAGCTGGAGGCATAGCCCGGCCAGGTTTCGTTGCTCTCGTCCGCGAACAGCAGCACGCCCTTGTTGAGGTCAATGGCGTAGCGGCCGTGATTGCCGCCCGACTGCACGGTCGTGCCGACATTCACGCCGTCGATGTATTTGGTGATGAGGCTGCTGGTGCCCTGATCCTGGATGGTGAAGGCGATGCGATGCCACTGGCCGTAGGTAACCGTGCCCTCGTAATCGCTGTTGATGCCGATGCCGCCCTCGGTCGCCGAGCGGGTGCGCAGCGCAATGTCCTGATCGCTCGTATTGGTGATGTCGGTCTGGAGGAACGAGAAGTAGCTCTGCACGCCCGGCTCGATCAGCAGATCGTAGACCAGCGAATAGGATTTCACGACGGCGACTTCCGCCGGCAGCTGCTCGGTGGCCGCGACCCGGATGCCCTGCGTCGGGGTGAGTTTCGGAATGTAGCTCACTGTGGCGTCGCCGCCGGGCAGCGCCGGAAGTTCGAAGCTGGACGCGGTGCCGGTCTGGGTCGCGATGGCCGGGCCGGGCTTGGTCCAGCCATTGGCATTGCCGTCATTGAAGTTGTCGACCAGCAGGGTGTTCTCGTTGGAAACAACGACGAGCACGTCATCGGTGGTGGCGCGGCCCGTGCTGTCGGTAACGGTGAGCGTCAGCCGGTGATGGCCGGCATCGAGCTCCACGGTCGGCGTGGCGCCCGTGGCCACCACATTGCCGTCGCGGTCGGTCCAGCTGTAGACGAGATCTTCGTCGTCGCCGGAGTTCAGCGTCCAGTCGCCGTCGAGTGTGACGAGCGCGGTGTCTTCGCCGGCTTCCGCGGTCACGAACTGGTCGTTGCCGGCCTTGGCTATCACGACCGCATCCGGGGTTCCGAGATCGAGGTTTAGCGTCTCTTCGTGGCCGCGATATTCGCCGGTCAGGCCATCGCGGTCCAGCTCGCCGTCGCCACGTCCGCCATCGAGGTAGTCGTCGAGTTCGGTGAAGTAGGTCGAGGTGTAGACCGAGTTGTTGTCGGGATCGATGGTCAGAAGGCGGATGGCGCCGTTGCCGCCATTGCCGCCGCTTCCCATTCCGCCATTGCTGGTGATCTCGGACGCGACGCCGTTCTGGTAGTTCACCATCATCTGGTAGACGGGATTGCCGAACTGGTCGTAGCTGACGAGCGTCTCGGCGCCGTCGCCGAAGATGTGCCCGGAGAACGTGAAGGTCACGTTCGGATATTTCTGGATGAGCTCGCGGTACATCGTCTCGCCATCATTGGCGCCCTCGACGCTGTTGCCCATTCCGTAATCGTAGCCCGTGCCCTCGTCGTAGAGCGGCGCGCCGGTGGCGTCATGACGCCCGGCCCAGTTCATGTAGGAATGGTTGGCCAGGATCACGCGGTGATCGAGGTGCTCCTCGATGACCTCGCCGGCCCAGCGCAGCACGTCGTCGCGCGCGCCGAATTCGAGGCTGAGCACCATCCACTTGGTGCCGTCCGGCGCCGTGAAGGTGTGGTAGTTGTTGGCGCTGCGGGTCGGCTCCTGATCATAGACGCCGCCGAACGTTCCGGGGTTGGTCGCGGCCTGCTTGTCGGGCGAAAAGCGCGTGTCGAGCGGATCGGTCGAGTGATTGGCCGCGTTGCCGGTGTTCTGATCGTGGTTTCCCGGCAGCAGCGAATAGGGAATCTTGCCGTCAAGGATACGGATCGCTTCCTCGGCGTAGGGCCAGTGATTGGCGTCGCTGTTGTTGGTCGTGATGTCGCCGACATGGATGACGAATTCGATGTTCAGGCTGTCCTTGTTGTCGACCAGCCAGTTCGTCATGTTCTGGAAGATGTGGGACCGCGCGGCGTTGGTGTAGTCCTGCGTGTCCGGCAGAACCGCGATCGTGTAGGCGTTCTCGCCGGTCACGCGCAGGCGCACATTGTCCGTGACGCTGGCGCCGGTCGCATCCGTCGCGGTGATTTTAAGATCGGTCTCGCTGAGCGTGTCGAGAAAGTCGATGGTCATCTGGCTGCCATCGATCGTCACGTCGGCGACCGACGGATCACTGCTCGTCACGGTGTAGGTCAGGCCCTCGCCGGAAAACACGTCGTCAAGATCGATGACGCGGTTTTCCGAGCCGCGCTTTGCCATGAAATCGAGAATGGGAGTGGAGATGGTAGCCATGTCGTGTCGATCCTGCGTTGAAACCTCGGATGGCGGTCGTCGGAAACGGCCGCGCTCGCGAACAGGTCTAGGTTTGCCTCATGACAGGTTCTTGAAACCTGCGCCGTCCGGGCATTCAGAATGTCCATAGCCGGTATCGCTGCCATCGATAGGCAAGCCAAAACCAGACTTTCCTCATGTACGCACGGCACGTCGATTCTTCTGGACACCGCCACCTTAAATTGTAGCTTCTGAAACGTCGCGTTATGCTGCAGCAACGAAAAAGGGCGCCCGCGGGCGCCCTTCTCGTTCGTCCGTCTCGTCGCTCAGGCGAAGCGGAAGTCGTCCGCCTGCAGGCTTGCCAGCGACACGCCTTCCAGCGTCAGCGTGTTGTTCGCATCGAACGTGAAGACCACATCGCACCCGACCTGATCGGCGGCTGCGATCGCGGACGCAAAGTCGGCGAACAGATCGGTGTCGAATTCCAGGACGTCGGAGCTCGAGCCCGAAGTCCTGAAGTCCGTGATCGTGTCGTGGCCGAAGCCCGACGCGAAGATGAAGGCATCGTGGCCCGAACCGGCCGACAGCGTGTCGTTGCCGGCGCCGCCTTCGATCCGGTCATCACCGGAACCGCCGAGCACGATGTCGTTGCCCGCACCGGCGACAATGACGTCATCGCCCGAACCGGCATCGATCCGGTCATTGCCCTCGCCGCCGTCGATCTCGTCGTCGCCGGAACCGCCGTTGAGGATGTCGCTGCCGATGCCGCCCGACAGGACGTCATCGCCGGAACCGCCCTCGACCGTGTCGTCGCCCGCGCTTCCGGAGAGCGTGTCGTCTCCGGCGCCACCCTTCAGCGTGTCGTTGCCGTCGCCGCCGTCGAAGCTGTCATCGCCGTTGCCGCCGAGGATGGTGTCGTTACCTGCACCGAACTGAAGGTTCTCGATGTTGGTGAAGGTGTCCGTACCGATGCCCTCGGCAGAGACGCGACCGGCCGCGAAATCGACCGAGATCGGCCCGGTGGCACGCGCAAGAAACAGCGTGTCATAGCCCGCACCGCCGTCGATGATGTCGTTTCCGAGATCGGCGAGGATCGTGTCGTCGCCCTCTCCGGCGAAGATCGTGTCGTTGCCTTCGGCGGCGTAGATGTAATCATCGCCCGCGCCGCCATAGATCACGTCGTCGCCGGAGCTGGTCGTGATGTCGTCGTTGCCGTCACCCGCATCGAGCAAGACGCCGCCGAGGCCGCTGTTCATCGTGATCCGGTCATTGCCCGCGCCGAGCCGGATTTCGCCCTCGACGACCGACCCGACATAAAGGTTCACGACGTCGTCGCCGTCCCCCATGTCGATGGCGGTGCCGCCGGTGGCGCGCATCAGACCGGAATTGCTGAGGCGGTCGTTGCCGCCGCCCATCGCGATGCCGCCGATGATGCGGCCCGTGCTCTGGTTCAGGATTTCGTCCGCGTAATCGCCGACGAGGTTGATGGCTTCATTGCCGCGCAGATCGAACTCCGCAGCGTCCTCCGGATCGACACCCTCCGGACCATTGCCGTCGCCCTGGATAAGACCGTCATTGTTGATGAAGGTCGTGCCCAGCGCATTTTCGTTGCTGGAATTGTCGACCTGGATGGCGCGGCCGTAGCCGTAGATCACCGCGTCCGCACCGTAGTTCAGGATCGTGCCGCCGCCGATGGCAAGGCCCTCGGAAACGTTGGGCTCGCCATCGTGATAGCCTTCGGCACCCATGCCGGCGATGCGGCCATAGTTCAGCACCTGGACGAGGCCGTCGACATCGATGGCATCGCCGTCGCTGTCGGCGAGTTCGGCCGAACGGCCTTCCATCGTGCCGCGATTGGTGATGAACACCTTTTCGGCTTCCGTGCCGTCATTGTCGATGTTCACCGCCGAACCGTTGCGGCCGATCATCGTGCCGTCGTTCACAACCGTAACGGATTTTTCCCCGGTCACGGCATGCTTGGCGCCTTCCATGTGGCCGCCGGCGTAATTGTTGACCTTGCCCCCGGCATCGCCCTGGAAGTCGATCAGATCGCCGCCGCCGACAAGGCCATCCGCCGCGATGATCGTGCCCCAATTGTTGATCGTGCCGTTCTGGCCGGGACGGATCACGTCGGCGGAATCGTCCGAGGCGCCGACATTGCGGATGATGCCGCCCGCCAGATTGTTGATCGTGGCCGAAGCGCCAGCAGCATCGAAGCTGCGGAAGTCGATCACGCGGGCGCCGGAACCGGCCTCGATCACGCCGGCATTGTTGACGGTGATCGTGGCATCGGATGCACCGGCCTGCTGCGGCGTGAGAACGCCCTGCACGGTGCCGCCTGCAAGATTGCTGAACACGAGATCGCCCTGCACGCCTGCGGTGGTCTGCAGAACGCGGCTGCCTTCGATCAGGCCTGCATTTTCGACCACGACGTCGCCGCCCGACCAGATGACGGCGTTGTTCGCCACGAGCTTGCCGCCCGCCTCGATCACAAGACGATCTTCCTCATTGAGCGTCAGCGCGGAACCCACAACGCCGCCATCGCGGATCGTGATCGTGTCGCTGCCCGTTCCCGCATCGACCGTAGCCGTCCCCGTGCTGCCGCCAACGACTTCGATCTCGTCGTTGCCTTCGCCGCCGATCGCGGTGTCGCCGCCGCCAACGACGATATGATCGTCGCCCGCGCCGCCATCGAGCACGTTGGCGCCTGCGCCGTGAAGAAGCGTGTCATCGCCCGAGCCGCCAGTGACGTTCTCGACATAGACAAGGGTATCGGCGCCGGCGTCGTCGCCGAACACCACACCGTCGGAAAGGTCGGCCGTGATGCCGGCTTCGTCGTCGGAATAATCCGCAGTATCGGTCCCGGCGTCGCCATAGATGACGTCGTCGCCCGCACCGCCCGCGAGGAGATCGTTGCCCTCGCCGCCCAGCAGCCGATCATCGCCCTCGCCGCCCTTAAGGATGTCGTCGCCCGCGCCGCCGTCGATCACGTCGTCGCCCGAACGGCCATCGATGACATCGCCACCGATGCCGCCGAGAATGACGTCGTCGCCCGCGCCGGTCGTAATGACGTCGTCGCCTTCGCCACCATCGATGACCAGATCGATTGCGAGGTCTTCGACGGCGGTCAGCGAGTCGTTTCCGGCGCCGAGCAGAATGGCTCCGGTGACGATGGAATCCTCATTGAGAACGACAACGTCGTCGCCATCGGTTCCGAATGCCGCGGGTTCGGCGTTCGAGGCTTCCTCGTTCGCAGGCACGTCTTCATCCGGCGACGAAACCTCGTTCTCGTTCTCGTTCCCGCTCGTGCCTTTATCCTCTCCTTCGCCGTCTTCGGAACCTTCGCTCGTCTGCTCGTCTTCGGGCTGGTCCACCGGCGTCGGTTCGCTGGCGGACTCCTCAGCCGCAGGCAAAGCGTTGACCGGGCTCGCGCCGCCGCGCTGCACCGGCGCGGATGCCGGAAGCGTCATCGCGGTCTGTCCCGCGACAAGGCCGGTGTTGGCGAGCATCGCCGGCGAAAACTCGCTGCCCGACACGGCGGCCAGGAACGCGATCGAGGAATCGACGCCACGGGCATAGGCGTAGACCGATCCGCTTCCGGTCCCGCCGGACTGTTCGAAGGCAACGACGCCGATATCGCTGCTGGCCGAAGCGCCGCGCCCGCTCATGGTGACGATGGTGCCCGCGGGAACATTGCTGTCGGCCGTCCAGGTCCAGGTCGCCTCGCCGGTGTTGAAGCTCGCTCCGTTCCACTCATTGTCGGTGAACGTGATCACCGATCCGGCGAGAACCGGTTCGAGGACGACGAAAGCCAGAGTGTCGTTTGCGTTTGAACCAACGAATGCGATCGAACCGGGACCGAAAGCCATGACGTGAACCCTCTAAAAGACATAAGCGCGTTTGCGACCCGGCAACATGCGCGGATCGGGAGAGCCATGTTTTGGAGGCAGACCATGACGTGGGATTTACGGATTTTTAACAATGATATCTTTGTCGATTTTTCTCATCGAGCAGAGGGAAATATCGACATATTGTATTTACTTATGACAGAAGAATGAATGCTTGGCCGCTCAAAATTTGTTATTCTACAGCCTGAAAACGCACGTTTTTCCTGCCGAATCGAGATCGGTCCGATGTCACACGGCTGACGTATGGCTTGGGTATCGGAGCGCTCCCTTTGCTCGTTATTAGATCCCGCACATGTCACGGTCTTCTCGTCCGCAACCGGCAGCCAATCGCGCCAGCGAGGCTCTCGCATCCTGCCGCAGCGCATTTGTTGCGGTAGCACTGTTCTCGGCCGTCGTGAACGTGCTGATGCTGACCGGTTCGGTCTATATGCTGCAGGTCTATGATCGCGTCCTGCCGTCGCGCAGCCTGCCGACGCTCGTCGCATTGTCGTTGATCGTCGTTGCACTCTATATGCTGCTCGGCGTGTTCGACTGGCTCCGGCAGCGGATCCTGAGCCGCATCGGCGTTTCGCTCGATCAGTCGCTCTCCCGGCATGTCCTTACGGCCATCATGCGCGCGCCGCTACGCGGCGCCCCGCAGGACGGCGCCCAGCTTTCGCGCGATCTCGATTCGGTGCGAAGCTTTCTGTCGGGTCTTGGTCCGACGGCGCTGTTCGACCTGCCGTGGATGCCGTTCTATGTGGCCATCTGCTTTCTGCTTCATCCCTATCTCGGGCTGACGCTTCTCGCCGGCGGCCTGCTTCTCATCATCCTGACCGTACTGACGGAGCTGCTGACGCGAAATCCGTCGGCCGAGGCCTCCCGCACGGCCGCCTCGCGCGCGAGCGTCCTCGAACTCGCGCGGCGCAATGCGGAAGTCGCCGCGGCACTCGGCATGCAGCAGCGCATCGCCGGGCGTTTCGACCTTGCGAACGCCCGCCACAGCGCGGTGAACCTTGTCTCGACGGACATCGCGAGCGGGCTTGGGACGATCTCCAAGGTCATACGCTTCATCCTACAATCGGCCCTGCTTGGCGTCGGCGCCTGGCTCGTCATCAACAACGAGGCCAGCGCGGGCGTCATGATCGCCTCCTCGGTTCTGTCGAGCCGGGCGCTGGCGCCGATCGAGCTGGCCATTGCGAACTGGCGTCCCTTCCTCAGCGCGCGGCAGGCCTGGTCGCGGCTGAAGACGGCCTTGCCGAGCGACGACACCTCGCACACGGTTTCGCCGGACACGCCGCGCCGCGAACTAACGCTCGATCAGGTCTATGTGGGCGTGCCGGGCGGGCGCACCGCCATCATCCAGAACGCCAGCTTCAGGCTTGAAGCCGGCGATGCCCTCGCGATTATCGGCCCCTCCGCGTCCGGCAAGTCGACGCTCGCGCGCGCTCTCGCAGGCATCTGGCCTGTCGCGCGCGGCGAGTTGCGGCTTGATGGCGCGACCCTCGATCAATGGTCGCACGAAGCTCGCGGGGCGCAGATCGGCTATCTGCCGCAGGACATCCAGCTCTTCGACGGAACCGTTGCCGAGAGCATCGCCCGCTTCGATCCGGACATGAAGCAGGAGGCGGTCATTGCCGCCGCCAAGGCGGCCGGTGCGTACGAGATGATCCTCGGCCTGCCGAACGGGTTCGAAACGCAGATCGGCGAGGCCGGCGGCGCGCTCTCCGGGGGCCAGAAGCAGCGGCTCGGCCTTGCGCGAGCGCTCTACGGAGATCCCTTCTTCGTCGTGCTCGACGAGCCCAATTCCAATCTCGATGCCGAGGGTGACGCTGCGCTGGCCTCGGCCATCGCCGGAATCCGGCAGCGCAAGGGCATTGTCGTGATCATCGCGCATCGCCCTTCGGCGCTTGCGGGCGTCGATCTCGTCCTGACGCTCGCGAACGGACAGGTTCAGGCGTTCGGCGCGAAGGAAGAGGTTCTGCGCAAGAGCCTCGCTACGCATTCCCCCGCGCCCACCCCGGCCCCCGAGCCCATCCGCGCGGCCCGCCGCGCGTCCAATGCCCCACGCGGCGCAGAGGTTGCAGGATAATGACGAAGCCGGAACGAAAGCTCGCGCCCCACCGGGACATCAAGATTGCCGCGCTCGGCGGCGCGGCAACCTTCGCGGTGCTGGTCGCGACCGTTGGAATATGGTCGGCGACTGCCCCCCTGTCCGGCGCGGTGATCGCGCCCGGGCAGGTCGTCGTCGAAAGCAATGTGCGCCGCATCCAGCATCCGACCGGCGGTGTCGTTTCCGAGATCCGAGTCAACGACGGTGATCGCGTGACGGCGGGAGACGTGCTTCTGCGTCTCGACGAGACCAATGCCCGCGCCAGCCTTGCGCTCATCGACATCGAACTGCAGCAATTCATCGCCCGCAAAGCTCGCCTCGAGGCCGAGCGCGACGAAGCCGAAATGTTTCCGGCCGAAGGGTTCGTCATTCCGGACGATGCCACCGCCCGGCGCGCCTTCGGGGAAGAAGTCGCGCTGTTCAGATCGCGCCAGGCGGCGAGCAGCAGCCAGACCGCGCAGTTGCGTGAACGCATCGCGCAGGCGCACGAGGAAATCACAGGGCTCGACGCCCAGCTTGTGTCAAAGCGCGAACAGAAGCGGCTGATCGAACTCGAGCTTTCCGGCGTGCAGCAACTTTTCGATCAACAGCTGATCGGGCTGACGCGCCTGACCTCCCTGCAGCGCGAGGCCGCGAGCCTCGGCGGCGAGGAAGGCAATCTCATAGCCGAAACCGCGCGCGTAAGGGCACGGATCGTCGAGACCGAGCTGCAAATTCTGCAGATCGGGCGCGACATCCAGCGCGAAGTGTCCTCGGAGCTGCGGGACACCAGCGCCAAGATCGCCGATCTTTCCGAACGGCGGATTGCGGCGGTCGATCAATTGAACCGCACCGAGCTGCGCGCTCCGCAGGGCGGCATCGTCCACCAGAAAGCCGTACATACGATTGGCGGCGTCGTCGGCCCCGGCGAGCAGATCATGCTGATCATCCCGGAAAAGGAAGGCCTTGTCGTCGAGGCGCGCGTCGAACCGGCGATGATCGACCGGCTGCGCACCGGACAAGACGTCCTTCTGCGCTTTTCGGCGTTCGACGCCGCAACGACGCCCGACCTCGCGGGTCATCTCTCCCGCGTCTCCGCCGACCTTTCGACCGATCCCGCCACTGGCGCGACGTATTACACCGCACGGGTTGGCCTCGAGGGCGCGGAACTCGACAAGCTCGGGGGCAAGAAGCTGCTCCCCGGAATGCCGGTCGAAACCTTCATCCAGACCGGATCGCGCACCGCCCTCGCCTACCTGGTCAAGCCCTTCGAGGACCAGATCGCAAGGTCTTTCCGGTACTGATGTGCGAACGCTTCGCGGCGCACGCGCGGGCATCGCTGCCCTCGATGAAGTCCGGCGGTGTGCCTCCGTTCGACAACCGCGCGTCACAATCCTCCGCTTAAAGTGTGCGCCTGAAGCTGAGCCCGCCACCCGTGCCTCCGGCACCGCAGCGGCTGGCAGATCGTGCATCGTGGAGGCCTCGCCATGTCGCTCGTCCAGCTCCGTGCCTTCCACAATGTGGCGGCGGCGGGTGGCTTCTCGCGCGCGGCCCGCGAAATGTCGGTCAGCCAGTCGACGCTCTCTGCACAGGTGCGCCAGCTTGAAGCGCGCTCGGCGGTCTCCCTGTTCGAACGCAAGCCCCTTGGCGTCGACCTGACGCCGGAAGGCGCGGAGCTTTTCGAAGTGACAAAGCGCCTGTTCGACGCGGAAAAGGAGGCCGAGGGCATGCTGCGAACGCGGCGGCACAGCGGCGGGCATCTGCGTGTCGCTGCCGACGGGGCCTTCCATCCCGCTCCCATTCTTCGCGACCTGCAGCGCACCCGGCCGAATCTTACCTTCAACCTGTCGATCGGAAATTCGGCCGACGTCATCGCCCATGTCGTCAATCACCGCGCCGATGTCGGGATTACCGCGTTCCAACCGCAGGATGACCGGCTGCACATACGGCCTTTCATGTCGATGCGGATCGGCATTTTCGTCGCCCAGACCCATGAATGGGCCAAACGCTCCACCATCCACACCGCCGATCTCGTCGGCCAGACCGTCATCATGCGGGAAAAGGGATCGGCGACGCGCGCCACGTTTGAGCTCATACTGGCCGATCACGGCATCCAGCTTGGCGGTGTGTTCGAGGCGTCCTCCCGCGAAGCCGTCTGCGAACTCGTCGCCAACGGGCTTGGCATCGGAGTCGTTGGCGAATCCGAATTCGGCCATGACGGCCGCCTGCGCTTTCTGGCCATATCCGATGGAATGCGCGTCATGTGCGAATATGCGATGTGCCTGCACGAGCGCTACCGCGTCCCCATCGTCCGCGATTTCATGATGAGCGCCACCGTCAGCGCGGAGGCCTCTGCCTAGCCGCAGGCATAGCTCCGGGAACCAGCACGCCTCCTCAACGTTGAAGCCGAATGGAAACTTCGTTTCCCGACGGTCTCGCCAAACGCCATGGCAATGCCCGCAGCAGATCCGGTGGAACGCTGCGGCTTCTGCCGCTCGCCGGTCTTGCCGCAATCGCCGCGGTCGGATTGTCCGGCTTGCTCGGCGGTGGCGGCCCCACGACGGTTGAAACAAGTAGCGGAGCGACGAAGCTCTCTGTCGAGACGCCGCACATACTTCGCAGCGGGGAGTATTTCCAGCGCCGGATCGAGGTTGTCGCAGGCGTGCCCACGACCGACCTCTCCATCGCCGTCGGCAAAGACCTGTTGAATGGCTTCACCGTCAACAGCACCGTTCCGGAGCCCGAGAGCCAGTCGTTCGAACATGGCAGCTACGTGCTTTCGTTCGGCGCGGTGGATGCCGGGCAGCGCATCGTATTGCAGTCGCAGCTTCAGACCAATCCGAACAAATTCGGCCGTGCGGCGGGCGAGATCGTCGTCCGCGACGGCGACACCGAACTCGCCCGCCTGCCGCTCAGCATCATGGTTTTGCCCTGATGGATATCGTCGTCCGCGCCGCTGTAATGTTTTTTGCCCTGTACGTCTTGCTGCGGGTTCTCGGCAAGCGCGAACTCGGACAGATGACGCCGTTCGAACTGGTTGTCATCGTGGCGATGGGCGATCTCATCCAGCAGGGCGTCACGCAGGACGATTACAGCATCACCGGCGCCATCCTCGCGATTTCCACATTCGCATTGTGCGCCACCGCTTTGAGCTGGCTCAGCTTTCTGTCGCCGAGGGCCGAGCGCATGCTCGATGGCGAGCCGAGCATCCTGATCCAGGACGGCGGGGTCATCCGGCGCAATCTGGAACGCGACCGCATCACGATGTCCGAACTCGAATCCGAAATGCGTCTTGCCGGCATCGCTCATATCGAAGATGTCGCCTGGGCGATCCTTGAAACCAACGGAAAGATCAGCTTCATCGGACGGCAGCCCGACGATAAATCCCGTCAGCGTAACGACAACAGCGCGGCGTGACCGTCAGCACACCGGAACGACGAAAGCCGCGAGCGCCGTCCATGCCACAGCAAGCGATGACAGGAAGCTGAGCGCCACGCCACCGAGGTCGAGAAAGCGTGACGCGCCCCTCGGTCGCGTCATCGCCAAGGCCACGAGGGCCGACACGGCAACGAGCGTGGCGCCCGCGACGACATAGACATGAGCTCCGGATGCGCCCGCATTACAGAGCAACGACAGGCTGCCGTAGCTGATCCCGAAATGCAGGAACCAGATCGTCGGAGGAGCAATCAGGCGCAGGACCGGGTGATCCATCATGGCGCGGCGCTCGCGACATACGGAAAGCCGTGGATCAGCAGCAGGCCGAACGCGGTCTGCCCGATGGAATAGGCCCAGAACGCTCCAAGATTGTCGACGACGACGGAACGCCCGCGCGACACACGCCCCGCAAGCACGCGCGCGACAGCAAAAAGCGCCATGAAGAACACCGCCCCTGCGATCTGTGCCTGCAGCGTGACATTCGCGAACACCATCGCGGCATAGCCGCTCGCCGTCGGCACGAGGCCGGCGTTCATCTGCCCCAGCACCTCGACACCCAGTGCGCTGAACAGCGCGCCAACACCGAGCACGATGGATCCGGCGAGCCAGGCTTTCGGCGTGCGGTCCCGGTCAAGCGCCCGCCGCGTCACGAACAGACATGCCCCGCTGACGCCGAGAAGCAGAACCTGCACATACAGGAACGTCGCGTCCGGAAGCCGGTCCGTCGGTGGCCAGCCCTCGGGCTTCACCATCCACAGATACAGATACCCGAACACGTAGGACAGATAGAGCGCTCCGGCCACGAGCATCAGCACGATCATCGCCCAGAAAGAGTGAGACTCGGTCCCCGTCGCATAGGTCGGCAGCCTCACCCCGCCTCCGATATCGACATCCCCGGCGGGCTCCGGATCGCTGGACCACATCCAGACCATTATGCCCGCGATGGCGATGACGCCGCACACGCCAGCGAGGAGGATGAATTTTCCGGTCAGGAACAGGAAGAAGCCCGCCGTCCCGGCGGCGGCGAACATATGCGCCCAGCCGGGACCCGGAAGGCGCTGCACATATTGCGGCGTTGCATCGGTCGCCGAGGTGATGATCGTCTCGCGCATTCCCGTGGTCGAGCCCGGAAGATAATAACGGCCCTTCTCCACCTCATCCGAAATCCTTGGAGCCTCCCACAGCGGATCGCGCGAGGTCACATAAGGCACGCTGCGCGCGGCGTATATGTCGTTCGGAAGCCATTCCAGCGTGCCCGCGTTCCAGATGTTTCCGGCTGTTTCCGCAACTGCGGGCCGCAGATTTCGCGCAAGATCGATCAGGAAGACGAGCACGCCGGCGGCGACGAGAAACGCGCCGACCGTCGAGATCATGTTGAGCGTGCCCCAGCCGAGTTCTTCCGGATAGGTGTACACACGACGCGGCATGCCGATGAGGCCGGTGATGTGCATCGGCAGGAAAGCGGTGTTGAAGCCGACGAAGATCAGCCAGAACGAGATCTTGCCGAGCCGCTCCGACAGCGCCTTTCGGCTGAACGCCGGTGCCCAGTAATAGAAGGCGGCGAACAGCGGAAACACCATGCCGCCGAACAGAACGTAGTGAAAATGCGCGACGACGAAATAGGTGTCGTGCGCCTGCCAGTCGAACGGCACCATGGCCACCATGACGCCGGTCAGTCCGCCGATGACGAAGATGACCAGAAAGCCGATGACGAACAGCGACGCCGCATTCATCTTCAGGCGCCCGGACGCGATGGTCGCGATCCAGGCGAACACCTGAATGCCGCTCGGGACGGCAACCGCCATGCTCGCAGCCGAGAAGAACCCGAGCGAGCGGGCCGGGATGCCGGTCGTGAACATGTGGTGGACCCACAGGCCGAAGCTGAAAAAGCCGGTTGCGATCAGTGCCACGACGACCAGCCGGTAGCCGATGAGCGGGGTCTGCGTCATTGTCGGTACGATCATCGAAATCATGCCCGCTGCCGGCAGGAAGATGATGTAGACTTCCGGATGGCCGAAGAACCAGAACAGATGCTGCCACAGCAGCGGATCGCCTCCCCGGTCGGCGATGAAGAAGGGCCAGTCGAACGCGCGTTCCAGTTCGAGCAGGATCGTCGCAAGGATCACCGCCGGAAACGCGAACACGATCATCCCGGCAAAGATGAGCAGCGTCCACGCGAACACGGGAGTGCGGTCGAGCGTCATCCCAGGCGCGCGCGTGCGCAGCACGCCGACGATGATTTCGATGGCTCCGGCGATCGCGGAAATCTCGATGAAGCCGATCCCCAGCAGCCAGAAATCCGCGCCGATCCCGGGCGAATATTCCATCCCCGTCAGCGGCGGATACATGAACCACCCGCCCGATGGTGCAACGCCGAAGAACAACGTGCCGAAGAAGACGAGACCGCCGATGAAATACGCCCAGAAGGCGAAGGCTCCGAGCTTTGGAAACGGCAGATCGCGCGCGCCGAGCATCTGGGGAAGCAAAAGGATGCCCATCGCCTCGACCGCCGGCACGGCGAACAGGAACATCATCACCGTTCCGTGCATGGTGAAGATCTGGTTGTAGGTCTCCTGATCGAGGAAGGTGTTGTCCGGCACGGCAAGCTGGGTGCGTATCAGAAGGCCGAGAACGCCCGCAAGAAGGAAGAACAGGAATGCGGTCGCGATGTAGAAATAGCCGATCACCGAATTGTTGACGGCGCTGAGAAGACGCCAGCCAGTCGGCAGGCGCCACACACGCTTGAGTTCGGCAAGCTCGTCCTTCGGCCGCGGCAGGCTGCTTGGGAAACCGTCCTGCGCCGTCATTTCAGCCTCGCCAGGTAGGACGCAATCGTCTTCGTCTGTTCGTCCGTCAACACATCGAATTCGGGCATCAGGTTGCCGGGCTTGTGCCTCTGGCCGTCCGCAATGAAGCGCGCGATGTTCTCTTCCGATGTCGGCATGGTCGCCGCCGCCATCATGCGCCGTTCACCGACGCGCGACAGGTCCGGCCCGACGCGCCCGTTGGCCGACGTTCCCGCAATCGCATGACAACTTCCGCACCCGGCGGCGGCGAAGACATCGAATCCGCTTTCGCGCACTGTGCTGACAGGCTGTCCCGCCGCCTGACGCCACGCGGCGAAGTCAGCCTCCGGCAGGGCGACGACTTCGAACGCCATTAGCGCGTGGGGCCCCCCGCAATATTCCGCGCACTGCCCCCGATAGATGCCGGGCCGCTCGGCCTTCAGCCGCAGGCGATTGGTGCGCCCCGGGATCATGTCGAGCTTTCCGCCGAGGCTCGGCACCCAGAAACTGTGAATGACATCGGACGAGGTCAGGACGAAATCGACCTCTTGCCCGACAGGTATCCGAATTTCATTGGCGGCCTCGATCCGGGTCCCGTCGTCGAGCACATACCCGACACGCCACCACCATTGCCGTCCCTCGACTTCAATGGTCAATGCGGCGTCGGTCGTTGCCGGCCGCATCAGCCACAACCCACCGGCCAGCAGCGCCGTCAGCACAACCGCCGGAAAGGCGATGCCACCTATGCTCACCGCCCAATCCGCCGAAAGCAAGCGGCGGGCGTTGTCGGAACCGCGGATCGCGAGCCATAACGCACCGAGAACGATCAGGAGAACACCTCCAAGGACGCCCAGCAGAATCCACGTAAGCACCGCGATCTGCGCGGCCTGCTCCCCCGCAGGCGAAAGCGCGGACTGCACGGTCGAGCATCCGCCCAATGCGAGGCAGAACGGCAGGGCTGCGGCAGACCTCATCGGACGGCACTCTCGCCTGCCGCAGGCTGGCGGGCGAAATGCTGCGCAATGCGCGAAATCTCTTCGGGAGTGAGGCGGCCCGCGATCGGCGCCATGATCGCGTCCGTCGCCGATGTGCCGCGCAACCCTGCTCTCCACGCCGTCAAGCGGCCTTCGAGATAACGCGCGCTCTGTCCGGCAAGGCGCGGATAGAGCGGCAGCGCGCGATTGTCGTGGCATTGCACACATCCGGGGATGTTGCGCGCCGCATCTCCCTCGGCGACGAGCCGCTCCACACGGCTGTCCGTTTCCCCTGGGGCGCCTTCCGGCCGAAGCGGAGTAAGGCCGGCATAATAGGTCGCCAGCTGAACCATTTCGCGTTCGGTCAGGCCGGAGGTCGCGGCCTGCATTATGCCGCTTGGGCGGCGCCCGGCGGCGTAGTCGCGCAGCGCCTGCACCATCATGTCGGCGGGCTGGCCGTGCAGCACCGGAACGAGATCGCTCTCCGGCCCTTTCGCTCCTCCGCCATGACAGCGGGCGCATGCCTGAACGGCATCGGACGGCCCCTCCCCCGTCGCGATCTCCTCTCCGCTCTGCGCGGCAATCTCCACATCGCCGAGCGCAAGGCGCGTGTATTGCGCCCGATTCATGCCGGGCATCGCGCGCAGAAACGCCACCGCCGCCCAGACCTCCTCGTCGCGGCTTGGCCCCGGCCAGGCCGGCATGCCGGTGTATTTCAGTCCGTTCCGGACCAGCCAGAACAGCTCCTGATCTTTCCACCGCTCGACACCGCCAAGATCGGGCGGAGGCGGCAGCATGCTGTGCGCGATCGGGCTGATCGGTGTGTCCGGCGAACCGTGGCAATACGCACAACCCGCGTAATAATGGGCGGCGCCCAGCCGTATAAGGTTCGGATCCGTCAGATCCGGCGGCACGATGTCGGGCGCACGCGCCTTGACGGAGTTTTCCATGCCGAAGCGAAGAATGCGGTCGACCACATAGAAATGCCCGACGCTCGCCGCGACATTGTAGATGCCGAGCCACGCAAACATCCCCGCGCCCACAAGCCCAAGCGATACGAGCGACCCGAGGCCGATCAATATCCGGCGGCCGCTCAGGCGGATTGTAAGTGCGGATTTACGAGCGCTGGGCACGAACGTGATGCTCCGCTTGTGAGAGGCACTCGAGCCGGCCGAACAGTTGCGCGATGAGGACGACGCCCGCGACGAGATAGCTGAGCGGACAAGCGGTGACCATCAGAAGGCCGGCCATATGCTGGTCTTCGAGGCTGGACGGCCCGGTGCTGCAGAACGGCAGCGCCAGACCGGTCAGAAGGTAGATGTCGCGCGCCGCAAAGATCATCAGCGCGCCAAGAAGGCAGGCCAGCTTTCCGGTGATCAGCAGTCCGGCCAAAGCTCGCCAGCCTCCGTCGAGAACGAACAGCCAGAAACCGGTCGAAACAACGAGCAGCGCGGACATCAACGCGAGATGAACGGGCAGCGAAGCCGCCGCTTCTGTCTGTACCGACGGCGCATGCCATATCCACAGCAGCGCCACTTGCCCCAGCGTCGCTCCCCAAAAAAGCCCCGATCCGACGGGTCGGCTCATCCGGCGATGCAAGAGCGCAGCAAGCAGCGGCGCCAGCACGTTCATGACGATGAGGTGCTGCGCCATCTGGATCGACAGCGGTCCCGGTGCGATCGACGCAAACACGATGAGCCCCGCGCCGAGCACGGCTGTCGCGCTGACGACGGGTGCCAGAAGGCTCTCGCGGAATGTGAGGTCCGGCTTCATCGTCCTCCGCTGTGCCTGCTTCCCCTATTCGAGAAACCCCGCTCCGCGTGACAGGTTCCAGCGTCTCGAACCTTCTTCACCGTGTTGCGTTGACGACGAACGGCGATACGGAGATGCATGATGCGTGATGGTGTGCTGGCGACCACGGCAGGACCGGTAATGGCTTTGACGTTGATAGGCGTTCTGCTCGGAAGTTGCGGCAAATCGGACCTTCCGCAAGAGGCCGGTTACGGACCCGATCCTCAACTCCCCGCGCCCAGCACCGAGTGGATTCCGACTCTCAAGGCGCCGAAAGCTGTCGGCTGGGGCGAAGGCGAAATGCCGACCCCCGCCAGCGGCTTTACACTCACGCGCTTTGCCGAAGGGCTCGAACACCCGCGCTGGCTGTATGAACTCCCGAACGGCGACATTCTCGTCGCCGAAAGCGATGCGCCCAAGAAGCCGCCCGGCGCCAGCGGCGGAATCCGCGCGTGGGTGCAGGGCTTCGTGATGCAGCGCGCCGGTTCGCGCACGGACAGCGCAGACCGCATCACCCTGCTGCGCGACGCGGATGGCGACGGTGTCGCCGAAACGCGGTCGGTCTTCCTGAGCGGTCTGTTCTCGCCCTTCGGAATGGCGCTCGTCGGAAACCAGCTTTACATCGCGAATGCGAACGCGCTCGTGCGTTTCGACTACCAGGAAGGCGCAACGCAGATCGCGGGCCCGGCAACCAAGGTGGCCGATCTCCCGGCAGGTCGTAACCACCACTGGACGAAAAGCCTCGTCGCCAGCCCGGACGGCTCGAAGCTCTATGTCGGCGTCGGATCGAACTCCAACGTCGCCGAGAACGGCATGGACGAGGAAAAAGACCGCGCCGCGGTTCTGGAGATCGACGCGGCGAGCGGCCAGACCCGCAACTTCGCGTCAGGCCTGCGCAACCCCGTCGGCATCGACTTCAATCCCGCGAACGGCGCGCTCTGGGTCGCCGTCAACGAGCGGGACGAAATCGGCCCCGACCTCGTTCCGGATTACATGACGTCCGTACAGGATGGTGGCTTCTACGGCTGGCCCTATTCCTATTTCGGCCAGAACGTCGACGAGCGCGTCGAGCCCCAGAATCCCGAACTCGTCGCCAAGGCCATCAAGCCGGATTACGCCCTCGGCGCGCACTCGGCATCGCTCGGCTTCACCTTCGTTGACGATGAGCGGATGGGGTCCGAATTCGCCGGAGGCGCCATCATCGGCCAGCACGGCTCCTGGAACCGCAATCCCCCTGCCGGCTATCGCGTCATCTTCGTGCCGTTCGTCAACGGCGCGCCGGAGGGCATGCCCCAGGAACTGCTGACCGGCTTTTTCAACGCCGACACTGGCGAGGCCAAAGGGCGTCCTGTCGGCGTCATCGTCGATCGAAGCGGCGGCCTTCTGGTGGCGGACGATGTCGGCAACGTCGTCTGGCGCCTGCGCAAAGGCTAGGGCCGGAAACGACGCGTTTCCCTGTGACTTCCTCGTTGGCGAACATATTGCCGCACCCTGACCAATGAGGGAACCGGAGCACGTGACGGTTGTTTATGGCACTGGAACAAGCAACTCAGTCACGAGGACAAGAATGCCTAGGCAAATGGGAGACGCAATCTACAAAGCGGGATGCGTGTTCGCGGCTGTGGCGCTCGTCTGGGTGATTCTGAATGGATCGATCCTGATGATGGGCAGCGGCTATCCGAACGAGCAGAAAACCCACATGCTGGCGGGAGGCGTGATGGCGGTCGCTGTTTTCCTCGTCGGCTACGCGGCTCGGCATGTCCTGTCGCGAAACAGTGCCTCTGGCACCACGCGTCAGTGCCGGGCCTGTCACGCAGGCACTGGGGCATCGTCAAATTCTGAAGGAAACTTCCCCACCGATTGATTTTAAAGTGGTTTTGGAAGTCTTGGCGCGCCCTAGGGGAGTCGAACCCCTCTCTTCAGCGTGAAAGGCTGACGTCCTAACCGATAGACGAAGGGCGCGGGTGGGCGTCTTATAGGGAGCGAATCCCGGTCCCGCAATGCTGTTGAACGCATTGGAACGGGTTAAATTGTCCCGCCTCAGGCAGATATCCCCGCGTCCAGCACGCGCAGGCTCACATTGGTGCGCCCGCCCCATTCGTCGGCCTGCAGCGTGCCGGCCAGATGCACCGGCCTGCCGCGCATCTTCACCAGGCTCTCGCCCAGAGGCTGGCCGGCCGCCCGGAAGGCAATGGCACTCGTCGTGCTGCCATCGGGCGCCTTGAGGCGCAGGCGCAGATGGCCGGTGCCGACCTCGCTCGCATCGGTCACCATGTGATTGGGCAGCACGAAGACGGGCTCCGGATTTGCAGCGCCGAACGGTCCTGCACGGCCGATTTCCTGACACAGATCCGGCGTCAGGCCACCCGCCGAAAGCGCGTCGTCGATTTTCAGCACGTTCTCGCGCCGCGCCTCCGCCACGGAGGGCGCAAGCTTCTCCTCGAGAAACGCGCGGAACTCGGCCAGCCGTACGGCCTCGACGGTAATGCCGGCCGCCATCGCGTGTCCGCCGCCCTTGACGAGCAACCCGCTCGACACCGCCTCGCGCACGGCTGCCCCAAGATCGACGCCCGCGATCGAGCGGCCCGAGCCCGTTCCCGTTCCCGTTCCCGTTCCGCGTGCATCCATCGCAATCGCAAAAGCGGGTTTGCCCGTCCGCTCCTTCAGGCGCGCCGCGACAAGCCCCACGACACCAGGATGCCAGCCCTCGCCGGACGCGACGACGACCGGCTCCTCGCCGATCTGCATCAGCATGGCCTCGGCCTCATCCAGCGTCGCGCGCTCCACCTCCTGCCGCTCGCCGTTGAGGCGGTCGAGTTCGGCGGCAATGCGCCCGGCCTCGGTCTCGTCCTCGCAGGTCAGCAGCAGCGCCCCGAGTTCGGCCCGGCCGATGCGCCCGCCCGCATTGATGCGCGGCCCGATCAGAAAACCCAGATGATAGGGCGTCGGCGTGCCCCGCACGCGTGCCGCATCCGCAAGGGCGCGAAGGCCCACGCGCCGCCTCTGGCCGAACGCGGCAAGGCCCTTCAGCACGAAGGCCCGATTGACGCCGGTCAGCGGCACCACATCCGCCACCGTACCAAGCGCCACGAGATCGAGCAGCGCGAGAAGATCGGGCTCCGGCCGCTCGGCGGTCCAGAAGCCGCGCTGGCGCAGCAGGCGGTTGACGGCCACGACGGCGAGAAAAACAACGCCCACCGCCGCCAGATGATCGAGCCCCGAAAGATCGTCCGGTCGCTTGGGGTTCACCAGCGCGTCGGCCTCCGGCAGGCTGTCGCCGACCTGGTGGTGATCGAGCACGACAACCTTCATTCCCCGCCGCCGCGCTTCGTCCAACGAGGCATGGCTTGTCGTGCCGCAATCGACGGTCACCAGCAGACTGGCCCCCTCCTCTGCGAGCGCCGCCACGGCGTCGGGATTCGGCCCGTAGCCCTCGAAAATGCGATCGGGAATATAGATGCGATGCGGCACGCCCGCCGCTTTCAGGAAATTGGCCAGCACCGCCGACGAGGTTGCACCATCGACATCGTAATCCCCGAAGATCGCGATGCGCTCGCCCGCCTCCGTCGCCGCAGCGATGACCTCCGCCGCCCGCTCCATATCCGTCAGCGTGTAGGGGTCGGGCAGAAGGCTGCGGAGCGAAGGCGCGAGATAACCGGCAACCGAATCAAGCCCGACACCCCGCGCCGCGAGCACCCGCGCCAGAACATCCGAAATTCCATGCCGCTGCGACATGGCCAGCGCCTGCCCATGCAGAGCCGGATCGAGCCGCTCGCGCCAGAACCTCCCGGAAAACGAGGCTTCGACCCCGAGAAATGCCGGAGACGGAGCAGAAAGAGGCGCGCGAAGAACAGACATACCGCACCAATACCTGAGTCCATCCCCGTCTCAATGCGCAAAGGCGCGTTGACCACGGGCAAACCACCCATTACCAAGCACGTGCCGGAGACGTGGCCGAGAGGCTGAAGGCACTCGTTTGCTAAATGAGCAGACCCTGAAAGGGGTCTCGAGGGTTCGAATCCCTCCGTCTCCGCCACTCACCTTTCCCGACGTTGACAGCCAAGTTTCGGGGGCGGTCGCCCGAGATCCGACAAAAATCCCCATCAGTCTCCGGGGATCAGTCCGGCAACAATTTGATCGCTAACGCGGTCGCTGCCCTGAAGGCCGGCCTTGACGCCATCCCGGTCGGCTTGCGATCGGTTTTGGCTCATCTTGACCTTGCCTTCAATGCGCGTGATCGGGATGCGTATACCTACAATTCCATTGATCTGAGCTTTGACGAACCGCTCCGGCGCGTCCGTGACAGCCCATGGGTCCGGCCGAGCACCTTCATAAAGTTGGGTGAGCCGCTCGATCTGATCGCGCAGCCGATGCTCGTCCTCGAAATATTCGATCGGTCCATAGGCATGGACCGCCGCATAATTCCAGGTCGGGACGACTTTTCCATGCTCTTTCTTGGTCGCATACCAGGATGGCGAGATGTATGCATCCGCACCGGAGAAAATCACAAGAGCCTCGCCTGTCGTTGAAGCTCTCCATTGCGGGTTTGCTTTTGCCAGGTGACCGTAGAGAACCCCGTTCTCGCCCTCGTCCTCCGCAAGAATGAGAGGCAGCGGCGTTGCCATCAGTCCCTCCGAGGTGGCTGTCACGACAGTGGACAGACGCGCCTGCCGCATAAGCTCACGCAGCACTGCCGGATCATCTTCGCGAAAGGCGGGCGGAGTGTACATTGGAATCTGTCCTGCATTACTATGGCGCCTAATCCGATCCGGCCTTCATTCGCCGACATTTCGTCTCACCTTTATCCGGCCGATGAAATTCAGCAGAATTTGGGCCGCGAGAATAGATGTTACGCCTGCCGGATCATATTCGCGCGCAACCTCGACAAGATCCACGCCCACCACGTTCCCACGTTTACACAGGCCGTCGAGCAGTTCGAGAACCTCATAGTAAAGGAAGCCCCCGTGGCTCGGCGTCCCCGTGCCCGGCGCAATCGAGGGATCGAACCCGTCGATGTCGATCGAGACGTAATAGCGCGCACCCGCCGGAATACGCTCGAGCACGCTTTCGATCCCGAGCTTGCGCACCTGACGGACGCTGAGAATGTCGCTGCCCATCCGGCGGGCCGCCTCATAGCCCTCGCGCGCCGTGGAAGAGACGTTCCGGATTCCCAGTTGCGAGAGACCGGTGACGTAAGGCTTTTCGGCCGCGCGCCGCATCGGGCTGCCATGGCCGTTGCGCACGCCGTGCCGCTCGTCGACGAAGTCCAGATGGGCATCGATCTGCACGAGGTGGATTGGCTCCTGATCGGAAAACGCGTCGATGCAGGGAATGTTGATCGAATGATCGCCCCCAAGAACGACAGGGATCGCTCCCGCTTTCAGAATCTTGCGGACCGCGAATTCGATGTTGGAATGGCTTCTCGCCGTGTCGGTGTGGATCATGTCCGCATCACCGATGTCCACGATCCGCGTCGTCTCCGCCGGAAGATAAACCGTGTCATCCTCGTGGTCATAGGCGCCGGAATGCCCGAACGAAAAAAGCGTCGAGGCTTCGCGGATCGCGCGCGGCCCGGAGCGCGCTCCGGATCTCCACTGCGTGCCGAGATCGAACGGAGCGCCAAGCACCGCGAAATCGGCCTCGATACGATCCCAATCCAGCTGGAGCGGGTATTTGCCGAAGGTGCAGATACCGACAAAGGGAAGATCGAGCCGTCCGCTTTCGTATCCGTGCATGTCAAAACTCCTGAGTGAAGGTCATATGTCGGTCGATCCCAAAGGCTCCCGCGCGGCCGCCAGTGGCGAAAGACCGGCCAGGTTCCGCGGATCAAGGATATCGTTGGCGACCTCCGGCGAGATCAGATCGCGCTGAACGGCAAGTTCGCGAACCGTCCGGCCCGTTCGCAGCGCTTCCTGCGCAAGTTCTGCGCTCTGGCGATAACCGATAATCGGCACGAGCGCCGTTGCAAGTCCCGTACTGGCATCGAGATGATGTCGGCATCTTTCCGGGGCAGCTTCGATGCCACGCACGCATTTGTCCGCCAGCATATGCGCGGCATTGGTGAGGATCTGCATGGACAGGAGCAGATTTCCCGCAATCAGGGGCTCCATGGCGTTGAGCTGAAGTTGCCCGGCTTCCGCCGCGAAGCTGATGGCAAGGTCATTGCCGATGACCTGAAACGCCACCTGATTGACCGCTTCCGGAATCACCGGATTGACCTTCCCCGGCATGATCGAGGAGCCCGGTTGCATGGGCGGCAACACGATTTCACCCAAACCGCCGCGCGGCCCGCTGGACAGCAGCCGCAGATCGCTGGAAATCTTCGACAGCTTGATGGCGAGCCGCTTCAACATGCCGGAAAACAGCACGAACGCACCCATGTCCCAGCTCGCCTCGACAAGGTTTGCCGCGCGGACAAGCTTATGCCCACTGATCGCCGAAAGCTCGGCAATCGCAAGTTCGGCATAGCCGCGCGGGGCGTTCAATCCCGTCCCGATCGCCGTTCCTCCAAGATTGACCTCCGTGAGCAGCTGCGCCGTCTCACGCAGGCGCAGAACGTCTTCGCCGAGGACAGCGGCAAATGCGGAGAACTCTTGGCCAAGCGTCATCGGAACCGCGTCCTGAAGCTGGGTGCGACCAAGCTTGATCACATCGGCGAAGGCAAAGCCCCGCTCTTCGAACGCATCGGCAAGATCGACAATTGCACGTTCAAGATCGCCATGCGCCAGCAGAACCGACAGCCGGACCGAGGTCGGATAGACGTCGTTCGTCGATTGCGATGCGTTGACATCATCATTGGGATGCACCGGAGTGTAGGCGCCTCGAACACCTCCCAGGGCCTCGTTGGCGAGATTGGCAATGACCTCGTTGGCGTTCATGTTGAGCGACGTGCCCGCACCGCCCTGGAGATAATCGAGCGGAAACGCGGCCTCGTGATGACCGGCGATGATGGCGCTACAGGCCTCCTCGATCGCGATGATTTTGACGTCCGAAAGAACGCCGATCTTTTCGTTCGTCCGCGCGCAGGCGAGCTTCGTCATCGCGAGTGCGCGGATCAGAGAAGGGAAACGATTTATCCCAATGCCGGAGAGCGCAAAATTCCGGCGCGCCCTCTCCGTCTGGGCGCCCCACAACGCCGTGGCCGGAACATCGACAAGGCCGAGACTGTCTTCTTCGGTACGCACCTTCTGAATCATGACACGTCCGGTCTGTGCCGACCGCCCCGCCCCAGGGGCGGCCGGGCGTTGATTACGGCGCGAGCACCTGTTCGACTGCCGCCTTCGTCACCGAGACGATTTCGTCGGCCTCGCTCTTCGTCAGACAGAGCGGCGGGGCAAAGCCGATGATGTCGCCTTGGGGCATGGCGCGGGCGATCACGCCCTTCTCCAGCATGGCACTCGCGATGCGGATGCCGATTTTCTCTGACGCCTCGAAGAACACCCGGTCAGACTTGTCCGCGACAAGCTCCACAGCCGCGAGCAGCCCCTCGCCACGCACCTCGCCGACATTCTTGTGCCCGCTCAGCGCATCGGACAGCGTCTTGCGGAAATACATGCCGACATCGCGCGCGTTCGAGACGAGATCGAGCTCGTCGATGAGTTCGAGATTGGCGACACCCGCCGCGGTGCACAGCGGATGGGACGAATAGGTCCAGCCATGGCCGAGCGAGCCGAGCTTGTCCGAACCCTCGACCAACGTCTCCCACATGCGCTGCGAAACGATGACGCCCGAAAGCGGCGAATAGCCGGACGTCATGCCCTTCGCCACCGTGATCAGATCGGGCTTCATGCCGTAGAAATCCGAACCGAACATCGTGCCGAGACGCCCGAAGCCGGTGACGACCTCGTCGGATATCAGCAGCACATCGTACTTCGCGAGGACGGCCTGGATCTTGTCCCAGTAAGTCGCCGGCGGCGGGACAAGCCCGCCGGTTCCAAGCACGGGCTCTCCAATGAAGGCCGCAACCGTATCAGGACCTTCGGTGAGGATGAGTTCCTCAAGCTTGTCGGCACAATACTGCGCGAATTCCTCCTCGCTCTGGCTGCGGTCCGCACGGCGGAAATAATAAGGCGCTTCGGTGTGGATCACTTGCGAGAGCGGCAGATCGAACGCTTTGTGAAACAGTTCAAGCCCTGTAAGGCTGCCGGTCATCAGGCCAGAGCCGTGATAGCCCCGCCAGCGTGAGATGATCTTCTTTTTCTCCGGGCGTCCGAGGACGTTGTTGTAATACCAGACGAGCTTGATGTTGGTCTCGTTTGCGTCCGAGCCCGACAGGCCGAAGAACACGCGCGACATGTGCTCCGGCGCACGGTCCATCACCATTTTGGCGAGCTTGATCGTCGGCTCGGACGAATGGCCCGCATAAGCATGGTAATAGGCCAGTTGATGCGCCTGGGCGGAGATCGCCTCGGCGATCTTGGTGCGCCCATAACCGACATTGACGCAGTAAAGACCGGCAAAGGCATCGAGACTGCGACGCCCGTCACGATCGGTGATGTAGACGCCCTCGCCGCCCGAAACGATGCGGTTCGGCGTTTCGCCGCGCGCGTGCTGCCCCATCGGGGTCGACGGATGGAAGAAATGATCGCGGTCCCACGCGCTCAGTTCGTTGTCACGGTCCAACATAAAAATCCCCTCTGTGATGTGCCGGGCGCCGTCAGGCCGCGTCCAGACAGATATATTTGATCTCGGTGAAAGCCTCGATGCCGTGGCGCGAGCCCTCGCGCCCTATGCCCGACTGCTTGGTTCCGCCGAACGGAATCGGCCCTCCGGTGATTTTCACGCGATTGACGGCAACCATTCCATAATCGAGCGCGCGCGGCAGACGCAGAGAGCGCGCCGCGTCGCGCGTCACGACATAGGCAACAAGCCCGTATTCGGTGTCGTTGGCGCGCCGAACGACTTCGTCCTCCGTATCGAAGACCGCGACAGCCGCCAGCGGGCCGAAGGTTTCCTCGCGCATGACGAGCGCATCGTCCGGCACGTCGACGAGAAGCGTCGGGCTGTGAAACAGCGGCCCCGGCTTGCCGGCCTCCCCGCCCGCAAGGCAGCGCGCACCGCGATTGACCGCATCGCTCACCTGCTCACTCACCTTTGCAACGGCCCGTGCGTGCATCAACGGCCCGATCTCGACATCCGGATCAAGCCCCGCCCCCACCTTCATCGCGGAAACGCGTGCGGCGAAGGCGCGGTTGAACGCATCGTAGATCGGCCGCTGCACATAGATGCGATTGGCGGCAAGGCAATCCTGCCCGGAGGTAGCAAACTTTGCCGCCATCGCAATCTCGACCGCGCGGTCGATGTCCGCGTCCTCGAAGATGATCAGCGGCGCGTGCCCGCCAAGCTCCATCACAACGCGCTTCATGCCTGCCGCGCACTGCGCCGCAACCGCTTTGCCGATCTCGGTGGAGCCGGTGAAGCTGAGCGCACGCACCTGCGGCGCCGCCGTGAAGGCGCCGACGATATCAGCCGCAGGCCCCGGCAGCACATTGAACACACCCGGCGGAAATCCGGCGCGTTCGGCAAGTTCGGCAAGCGCAAGCGCGGACAGGGGCGTCGAAGATGAGGGATGCGCCACGACGGTACAGCCCGCGGCAAGCGCGGCGGCGGCCTTGCGCGTCAGCATCGCGTTCGGGAAATTCCACGGCGTCACCACAGCCACGACGCCGAGCGGCTCGCGGCGGATGATCATTTCCGTGTCCGGAAGATGGCTCGTCACGGATTCCACATTGAGGCGCTTGCCCTCTTCCGCGAACCATTCCACGAACGAGGCGCCATACGCGATCTCCCCTCGAGATTCCGCGAGCGGCTTGCCTTGCTCCAGCGTCATGATGAGGGCGAGATCGTCCGTGGCGTCCACAATGAGGTCGTGCCAGTCGCGCAGTATTTTTGCGCGCTGCTGCGGCAGCAGCTTTCGCCATGACGCAAACGCGGCGTCCGCCGCCGCGATCGCTTCGCGCGCCTCCTCCGCCCCGAGGCGGACGACACGGCTGACGAGCTTTCCGCTCGCCGGATCATAGACGTCGGCCATCGCACCGGATCCGGCCGTCCACCGGCCGCCGACATAGCCGAGTTCGCGCAGCAACCGGCGATCTTTCAATCCGCTGAGCGCTTCGTGAAGTTCAGGTTTGGTTTGTGCGTTCATCGCTGGCTCCCTGTCCCGAAGCCTAGCGGTGCATAGCCGGAGAGTGTGACCGATCTCGCGACGATTTCAGTACGATGTCTCCGGAGACTGCGGCGCACGGAAGAGAAATCATCCCGCATCGCCAAGCAGAGAATGAAGAGGCAGTTCCGGATCGTCCTTGACGGTGCGCGTCACGATGTAGGTGAAATAGCGGTCGATCCCGATCTCGACCTCCAGAAGCCGGTCGACGATGCGCTGGTAGCTGTCGATGTCGCGCGTCACGACCTTGAGCAGATAATCGACGCCGCCGCCAAGCGACCAGCACGACGTAATGGCGGGCTCGGCACGGATTGCCGCCTCGAACTTTTCGAAATCGGCCTGACGATGCGACCCGAGTGTGATCTCGACGAACACGGTGGTGACAGGACCCAGCGCCTTGAGTGCGATCCGCGCGTGGTAGCCGGTCACGAGACCGATATCCTCAAGCCGCTTCAGCCGGGTCCAGCAGGGCGTCGGCGACAACCCCACCCGCTCGGCCAGCGCAATCTTGGTAATGCGCCCCTCGCGCTGAATCTCGCCGAGAATCCGCAGATCCACCGGATCGAGTTTCGCTGCCGGGTTCAGGGGCGGGTGTCCGGGCATGGCGTCTCTAGTCGATCCGCAGTTCGACGCGGCCGAGCGGCCCGAAGTCCGCAACCGCGACATCCCCCGCTCCAGCCGGCTGCATCGCCGTCGCGCTGCCGGTGCTGAAAAACTGCCCGGCTTTCAGCCCCTCGCCACGTGCGATCCGCGCATTGACGAGCCAGGTCAGGGCATTCAGCGGATGACCGAGCACATCACGTCCGCTTCCCGTCTGGACATTTTCGCCATTTAGCAAGAGCGTGACACCGACCTCGGACAGATCGAGCCCCTTCGGATCGTGCCCCGCCCCATAGAACAGCGCACCGTCCGTGCCATTGTCCGAAATGACGGAATAGATGTCCTGATCGGCCCAGTCCTTCAGATGCCCCGCCACGAGTTCGATCGCCGGGTGCACGGCACCGACGCTCGCGGTCACTTCCTCGCGGGCGTATGGAGTGTCCCGAACCGCGATGTCGCGGGCCAGCACGAAGGCAAACTCGCATTCCAGAATGATCGGTGGAAAGTCCGACGCCGAAACGCGCGCGGGGCTTGGCCGGATGAACCCATCGAACAACCGCGCCCAATAAGGCCCGTCGAGGCCGAGACGGCGCTGGATCACGGGATTGGTGCAGCCGCTGAACCACCCGCCCACATCACGGCCGAGCTTTTCGGCAAGACGATCCTGAATCCGGTAGGCATCGTCGATATTGTCCGGACGGGCATCCAGCGGAAGCCCCTCGATCACGCGTGTGGCGCGCCGCGCCTCCAGCAGCGCGCTCGCGGCCTTGTCCACCGCAGCGTCCGACAGCGCCGTCATGACGGCATCGCTGCATCGGCGCGCGTGAACGCCTCGGGCACTGCAATTCCGAACCGTTCGGCAAAGGGACGCACATTGCGCCAGCTCTCGGTCAGCACCTCGACACCCGATCCAAGCTGGCGGGAACGCGTCTCGGCGGCCCGCTCGCCCGGGATGCGGATGCCGTCGAGATCGGGAGCCTTCGGCGAGTTCCGCAGCACATCGAAATACCATTCGCTGCGCGCAACGAACGCGTCCGCATCGCCGAATGCTGCCGGATCGATCGCCATGAACAAATGCCCCTGCGTGTGCGTCTCGCCGCTCGCCTGCCAGCCGGCCAGTTCCGGGCCGATGCCGCTGCCGGTCAGAGGGCCGCACAGAAGGCCGATGCTGAGCGCGAGCCCGAACCCTTTGTGTCCGGACAGCGGGCTGATCGCCCCCTTGCGGATCGCGGCGGCCTCCGTCGTCGGCAGCCCGTCCGGACCTCGTCCGCTTCCCTCCGGAAGATGCCCGCCCTCATAGGCGGCCTGACGCACACGGGAACTCGCAACCGCGCTCGTCGCCATGTCGAAAACGTAAGGGTCATCCCCGGCGCGCGGAAAGCCGAACGCGATGGGATTTGTGCTGAGCAGCTTCTCCGTCCCGCCATGTGGATGAACCAGAGGTGGCCCCGAGGTCACGACAATGCCGATCTTGCCCCTTCTGGCGATGCGCTCCGCGTAATGGCCGATCATGAAAATGTCGGTGGAGTTGCGCACCGCAACCGTCGCCGATCCGGCCTCCCCCGCAATGTCGGCCGCCAGATCGGCCGCTGCCAGCGCTGCGGTCTGGCCAAGCCCGCGATGCCCGTCGATCAAGGCCGTCGCGGCCTTCCGGCTGACGATCTCAGGTTCCGCCTGCCCGTCGATCAGCCCGCGCTCAAGGCTCTTCAACGTGTAGGGCAGATAATCGAACCCCTGCACGCCCGTTCCTTTGAGGTCCGCGTCGAGATGCACATCGGCCGCGCATTCGGCGTTTCGATCCGAGGCACCGGCCGCACTCATCAGGTCGATCATGAACTTCCTCAGATCGGAGGCATCGAGAGTGATCGTGCTGGCCATGTTTCCTCCGGTACGCATCAGACGGACAGTTTGCGCTTGTCGCGGCGTTCCTCGATCCAGCGGACGAACCAGGCCGCCGAGACGCTCATCGCAAAATACAGCCCCGCGACGAGCGTCATCGGCTCGAGATAGCGATAGGTGTCGTTGCCGATATTGCGGGCCATGCTCATCAGTTCGGGAACGGCGATGATCGACAGCAGGGACGAGTCCTTGAACATGAAGATCACGTAATTGCCGAGCGCCGGCACCATGGGGGGAATGGCCTGCGGCAGGATGATGCGGCGCCACATGTCCAGTTTCGTGTAGTTGAGCGCCCGCGCCGCCTCCCATTGCCCGCGCGGCACGCTCTCGATTCCGGCGCGGTAGACCTCGGACATGTAGGAGCCCGTGTGCAGCCCGAGCGCGATGACGCCGGATGCAAAACCGGGAAGCAGGATTCCGACTTCGGGCAACACGAAATAGATGAAGTAGATCTGCACGAGAATGGGCGTGCGGCGGATGAATTCGACGAAACCGTTGATCGGCAGCCGGATAAACGCATTCGGCGATCGCTTCGCCATTGCGAAGATGAGACCGACGACCAGCGCCAGTATGGTTGCGAGCGTTGTCGCCCACAGAGTCACACGAAGCCCCTCCAGAAGAACCGGAAAAACCTCCCACGCGAAATCCCAGTCCCAGCTCATCGCGCGTTCACTCCCACGTCCATACCGCGCGACGCCCGACGCTCAAGACAGCGAATGCACCAGACGATGAATGTCGAGAAAAGAAAGTAACCGATCATGATAGCGCCAAGCGCCAGAGCGGTGTTGCCGGTCTGCTGGCGCACAATGATCGCGTTGTAGGTTAGGTCCGACACCGTGATGAGCGATGTGAGCGGTGTCAGTTTCAGAAGATCGATAAAGAGGTTTCCGGCGGGCGGCAGCATGGTGATCAGCGCCTGCGGAAACGTCACATGGCGGAACCTCTGCCACGGTGTGTAGTTCAGCGCGACCGTTGCTTCATACTGCGTACGTGCAACACCCGCCAGAGAAGAGCGCACAACTTCCGATCCGTAGCTCCCGACATTGCTTCCGAGAACAAGTACGGACACCGTAAATGCGTCGAGAGATATTCCGACCAGGGGGAGCGAGAAGAAGACCCAGAAAAGCTGGACGTAGCAGGGAGTTCCACGAAATATTTCAACGAACGTGGTAGGCAGGATGCGCACCAGAATGTTCGGCGACAGGCGCAGGATGCCGGTCGTGAAGGCCACGAACACCGCAACCACCGAGGCGACCGCCGTTATCTTTGCCGTCACCCAGGCACCCTGCAAAAGCAGAAGGCCATAGACCGTCAGATCATCCATGTCGTATTCCGACTCTCGATAGCGGCATGACGATCCCTAAGAGGCGCTGCGCGAAAAGGCGGGCAGTCGAGGCGACGGCGCTGTCGATCCCCGCGATCTCGCGCACCATCCACGTCGTCGCGAGATTGCTCGTGACGACGGGCTTTCCTATGGCGGCCTCGATGTCCGCAGCGGCGGACGCGGCGCGCAGCGCCGTGCAGGATATGAACAGCGCGTCCGAATCCGGCGACACCGCCTCCGCTGCCGCCTCCACCAGGGATGCGGGTGAAATGCGGGCCATGTCGCGGTCGTCCTCAAGGCCGAAATAGGTCAGTCGAGGCACATCGAACCCGGCGGCGGCGATGTAATCGGCCATCATCGTGCTGGTTTGGCGATTGTAGGGCGTCAGAACATCGACCTTGTGCGCCCCCAGCGCCTGAAGGCCCGCAACAACCGCCCGCGTCGGCGTCACGACCGGAACGCCGGGCTTTGCGGCGCGGATGGCGTCGGCCACGGCATCGTCTCCGATGACCATGCTCGCCGAGGTGCACGAATAGCAGATCGCATCGAGTTCCTGCCCGGGAAAGATCAGAGACGCCGCTTCGGTGAGCCGAGGCAGGGTCTTCAGAAGATTCTCCGGCGTGGTCGGATTTTCATAGAAAATCCGGGCCGTATAAACCCCGACATCCGGCCCCGCGACAAAAGCCTGAAAATCCGGTTCGGAGGAATGGCAGGTCGCCAGAATGATGAGCCCGACCCGCTTCGCACGGGGACGGTTATCCAGATCGAGGCGGGTCTGCGCGAGCGAGATGTTCATCCTCTTCTCCGGCTGGCGATTTGTCAGCGAGTCTAGGTTAGGAAGCCGGTCAGTTTGCGAAAATCGGAAAGTCCGCGAATTTACTTTGATCCCCATCAAAACGAGCGAGCGGCGAAAGGTTGAGGCGACTCAAACTGCGCTTTGGCGGATGCAAATTGCAGATGGGGCCAACATTCAGTCTGACTGGCGGCGGGTCAGGAGGCCTCATGAACACCGTCAATCCGACGCGCCTCGGTTTCATCTACCCATTGGGGGGCGCCGAGCACGACTATTACCGCTTTGCCGACGACAGCGGCGGAACGATCCGCAGCTATCTCGTCGGCGCCCGCATTTTCGGCGAAGGCCGGGATCACGACATTTTCCATCTTCGGCGCACAGCTTCACTCGAAAATCTAAAGGAAGCGGCGCAGGGCCTGGTGCCGTTGGCGTGCCATGCCGCGATCTGGGCCTGCACCAGCGGAAGCTTCGTCGACGGGCGCGCCCACGCCGAGAAGCAGGCGCGCACAATCGCCGAGATCACGGGATGTCCGGCCAGCAGCACATCCCTCGCCTTTGCCTCCGCGCTCGAGCGGCTCGGCGTGCGCAAGGCGGCAGTGGTCGCAAGTTATCCCGAACCCGCGGCCCGGGCTTTTCTCGGGTTTCTCGGCGATTTCGGCGTCGATGTGCCCGAACTTGTCTGGCTGGATGCGCCGTCAGGTCCAGATGCGGCCCGGTTCGGAGCGGACATGTTGCTTAAAGCGGCGCGCGGTCTCGACGTCGGCAAGATCGACGCGCTGCTGGTGCCGGACACCGCCATGCCCGGTCTTGATCTGTCGCGAATGCTCGAAGCTGAGCTCGGCATCACCGTCCTGACAGCCAATCAGGTGACGATCTGGGAGGCCCTGCGTCTTGCGGGTTATACGATGCCGCCCGGCAAGCTCGATCTGCTGCTGGATGACGGCGCGCCGCGCGAGCTTCCCGGCCGCTAAACGAAAGGCGGCGCCCGAGGGCGCCGCCACATTCCTGTACGAGGCTGGCTCAGTTCTTTTCGCCGCCGCAATGCTCTTCGCGCGTCGCGGCTTTCGTCAGTTCGGGGTCGAACCCGTAAGGAGCCACGATCTTGGCAAACTCACCGCTTTCCTTCATTTCGGCGAAGGCCACGTCGTAGGCGTCGCGCAGATCGCGATCGGCCTGGTTGAAGGCAACGCCCGAGCAGCTGATCGGCTCGCCCTTCACCGGCGACACCACATCAAGTTCGCTGTCGTTCATGGTGGCGATGATGCTCTTCAGCGTGGCGTCCGGCCATGCAACCGCATCGACACGGCCCGCCTGCAGCATCTTGATGGCGTTGAAGGCGTCGGAGGCGACCACGAGGCGATCGCGCGGAACGCCGACTTCCAGCGCGCGGCGTTCTTCGATGCAGCTTCCGCAGACCGCGATCTTGGTCGTGCCTTTCACAAGGTCCTCATATGTCTGCAGACCAAGCGGGTTGCCCTTCTTCACGGCGAAACCCTCGGCCGTGCACAGATCCGGCTCCGAGAACAGGACGGCCTTGCAGCGCGGCGCGCGGATCATCAGGCCCATCGAGACGGCATCGAAACGCTTGGCCTGAATGCCGGGGATGAGGCCACCGAAATCGATTGTCTCGGCCGTGATCGTCTTGATGCCGAGCTTCTCGAAGATGGCCTTGTTGAGGTCGAGCGCGGCGCCGCTCAGCTTTCCGTCCGGAGCGATAATGGCGTAAGGCGGCTCCTGCGTGGTGCCGATCTTCACTTCGCCCGCCTTCTTCAAACGTTCGACGGCTCCCTCGGCCTGTGCCGCAACGCTTCCCGCTGCGACGACGAGAGCGGCAAGCGAGCATCGCATAATGGTCTGCACGTACTTCATTGGCCCTGTCCCCTGTGTTTGCCGCCCGGATTTTTTCTTCAGTGCCGGGAAGCGAGAATTTTTCTCAGGAAGAACCGCGTTCTTTCTTCGCGCGGCTCGGTGAAAATCTGTTCGGGAGCGCCCTGCTCGACGATTTTTCCGCCATCCAGGAAAAGGGTGCGGTCCGAAAATTCGCGGGCGAACCCCATTTCATGGGTCACGAGCATCATTGTGGCGTCGGTTGTCTGCGCGACATCGCGCAGGACGCCGAGAACCTCGTCCACAAGCTCGGGATCGAGCGCCGAGGTCGGCTCGTCGAACAGAAGAACGTCCGGACGCATGGCGAGAGCCCGTGCGATTGCGACGCGCTGCTTCTGCCCGCCGGACAGCTCGGCCGGATAATTGCTCGCCTTGTCGGACAGCCCGACCATACGCAGCAGATCGAGCGCGCGGCTCTCCGCTTCGGCCTTGTCGACCTTCAGCGCCACCTGAGGCGGCATCGCGACGTTCTCGAACGCTGTGTGATGGGGAAACAGGTTGAAGTGCTGGAACACCATTCCGATGCGCCGACGCATCGTGCGGAGGTGCTTTTCGGAAGCCGGAACGAGACCGGACGCGGTTTTCATGTGCCAGAGCGGCTCACCGCCCACCAGCACCGTGCCGGACTGGAAATCCTCAAGCGTCATGAGGATGCGCAGAATGGTGGTTTTGCCGGACCCGCTCGGGCCGATCAGACTCACCTTCTCACCCGGAGCAACCTTCAGGTCGATGTCCGTCAGGACATGGCATTGCCCGAAGGACTTCGAGACCTGCTTGAATTCGACAGCGTCGATAATCTGGCCTGACATGTTTTCCTCGGCTCTTGGCGGCGCTGCAGCCGCGCCAAGGAAAACCTCACGTCTCCTTTAGAAGAATACAAGCTATTCAAGCTATACTTTAGCCTTCATCAAACTTTCACGCCAAAGCGCTCGCGTACCGGCTGGGCGTCCACGGTCGCCGCATCCATCAATGACAAGAAAGTCGTAAAGGCGGACGCCATCTTGGCGGCACGCCGCGTGATCAGCATGTGGCGCGAGCTGTAGCTGAAATCGCGCGCCTCGATCATCCGCAACTGGCGCTTCTCCACCCAGTCCTGCGCGTAGTGATCTGGGAGAAAGCCGATATAGGCGCCGGTAAGCAGCAGAACGAGCATCCCCTCCATGCTGTGCACCGTCGCCGTGTAGGACGCAGGCGCGAAATTGGTGAGGTCGAACTGCTCCTGATAGCCGCGCAGCACGAATTGTTGCCGCACGATCTCTTCCGTTGAGACCTCTCCCGGTCCGCGATCGAAGAAGGCATGGCCGCGCCCGACATACAGATGATGGGTTTCCTTCAGCACCGGCCGGAATTCGAGGCTGTTGATCTTGCGGACATAGGGAACCACCGCCCCGTGCAGATGCCCATTCAGCACCGCCTTTTCCAGTTCGAGCCGGGACGACACCACCAGTTCGACATGCACTTCGTGATCGAGTTCGTTGAACCGGTTCAGCGCCCGAACCAGCGGAAAATCGGGATGGGTGGTCAGGCAGTCGACCATTCCCAGAAGCAGCTTGCCGGCAAGGCGCTTGCGTAACGTCGCCATGCTGCCGGAGAAATCGTCGAGCTGGTTGAGGATGCGCTTTGTCTCTTCATAGGCGGTCCGCCCCCGGTCCGTGAGTTGGAACCCGCTGCGCCCCCGTTCGCACAGGCGGAAGCCGAGCCGCTTTTCGAGGTCCGACATGTGAAGACTGATGGTGGAGCTGCCGATGTTCAGCGTCGTCTGCGCCCCCGAATATCCACCCGCCTCGACCACTGCCGTAAACACACGCAGCAGCCGCAGATCCATGTCCATGATGCGCTTCATCGAGGCCCTCCAAGAGCCTCAGTTTGACATAGATCGAACTGAGCTCAAGAACATTCACATTTTTCTTGAAGCGAAGCCGATTGAAAACAAGCTCCCGCCTTGCTGGGTTTCAAGGAGAAGAGGATGGCTTTGCCACAGGACCGCGAGATTTTGAGCATCGCGGAACACACCGAACACGTCACGTTCCAGGCGACAACGCGCGCGAGCAAGACCGGCTACGAGCTGCCGATGATCGTGCACGACCGCCTCGCCTTCTCGCCGGAGGAATTTGTCCGGCGCTACGATCTCGTCCAGGCCTCCATGGAAGAAGCCGGCCTCGATGCGCTGCTGATCCGCGGCCCGGAAAACATCACCTATTTCATCGGTTACGAGACACCCGGCTATTACCGCTACCACTGCATCGTGGTGCCGAAGAAGGGCGAGCCGGTTTTCCTGGTGCGCGATTTCGAATGGATCAACACGCCCGAATTCGCGTGGACCACGAAATTCGTGAAGGTGTACGACTGGGATCACGCGCCGACCGTCACGGCCAATGTGCTGGCCCAGCTCGGCCTCAGCGACGGCAAGCGCGTCGGCGTCGAGAAGCAGAATTTCTTCTACACCGTCGACGAGCATGAAACGCTCGTGCGGGCAGCGCCGACGAACCAGTATGTGGACGCCACCGCGATCCTGTGGAACGCGCGCATGATCAAATCGGCCGAAGAAGTCGACGTGATGAAGCGCTCCGCAGCCCTCGTCGACCAGGCGATGCTCGCGGGCTACGACGCGACACGTCCCGGCGCAACGGGCGATGCAATCAATGCCGAGGTGAACCGCACTCTGTTCGCCAATGGCGGTGAATATATGGGCCTTCCGCCCTTCGTACTGGCCAGCGAACGCAGCTGCCTGCCCCACCAGACCGGCGGCAAGAACGCCCTCGCCGCCGACGATCTGATGTATTTCGAGATCTCCGCCTCGCAGCGTCGCTACACCGCCGCTTTGATGCGCACGATCTTTGTCGGCAAGCCGAAGGACGAATGGCTGCGCGCCGCGCAGGCCTGCATCGACAGCGTCAGCGCCGCGCTCGAATTCATCAAGCCGGGCGTGACCTCGCACGATGCGGACACCGCTGCGCGAGCGGTGACGACCAAAGCCGGCTTTGCCGATTACCACCGCAACCGCCTCGGCTACAGCATCGGCATCAGCTATCCGCCGGACTGGGGCGAGGGCGAGATCATCTCGCTGCAACAGAACGAGCCGCGCGTGCTTCAGCCGGGCATGACCTTCCACATGCCGCCTCTGTGCCTGAAATACCGCGAATTCGGCATCGGCTTCTCCGAGAGCATCCTCGTCACCGAAACGGGTTGCGAGCGCTTTTCGAAGCTTCCGCGCGAAATCGTCATCAAGTCTTGACGCATATGGCCAGAGATCTTCGGGCTTTCCTGAACGGCGCACGCCTTCTGGGCGATCTCGAAGCTCTGGCCAAATTCGGCGCCTTGCCCGAAGGCGGGATATCGCGTCCCGCCTTCTCACCTGCCTTCCAGGACGCCGCCGACTGGCTGATCCAGCGCATGGAAGAGGCAGGTCTGTCGGTGCGTATTGACGCTGCCGGCAACATCATAGGCCGCATGGGCCCTCCCGGCCCGGCCATCGTCTGCGGCTCCCACATCGACACCGTTCCCGGCGGCGGCCATCTCGACGGCGCGCTGGGCGTCCTCGCGGGGCTCGAATGCGCCCGCGCTTTGTCCGAGGCGGCGATACCCCTTGCGCACGCGCTTGAAATCATCGCTTTCGCGGACGAGGAAGGCGCCTATGTCAGCCTGTTCGGCTCGCGCGCCATGATGGGCGAGCTGACCCCGAACATTCTCCAAAGCACAAATTTCCTGACACTGTCCGTCGAGATGGCGGCAGTCGGCTTCCAGACCGCGCGCCTCGCGGAAGCGCATCGGGACCCGTCCGAAATCGCAGCCTATCTCGAACTGCACATCGAGCAGGGTCCGGTTCTCGAAGACGCCGGGCTCAAGGTCGGTGTCGTCGATTCCATCGTCGGCATGGACCTCGTCCGCTACCGCTTCATCGGCGAGGCCCGCCACGCAGGTTCGACGCCGATGAATGTGCGGCGCGATGCCGTGCGCGGCGCATGCGATGCCGTCAGCACAGCGTTTGAGAACATGGAGGCCGAAGGGGCTTCCGCGTCCGGCCGCATGACGTTCGGCAATATCCGCGTTCTGCCGGGGGCAAGCAATGTCGTTCCCAGCGAGGCCATCGTGACGAGTGAGGTGCGCGCCGGCTCCGCAGGCGATCTTCAGCGTTTGCGCAGCCTCGTCGATGCGGCTTTCGGCGGCGCCGCCCGCCGCAACAATCTGGCGCTCCACGAGGACAGCCCCGAGCTCGACGAAGCAGCGCCCCTGACGCCGCGCATCATCGAGACCATCACGCAGGTCGCGGACGCGATCGGCACCCCCGTTCTGCGCATGCCCTCCGGCGCCTGTCACGATGCACAGATTTTCGCGCGCAAGGTACCGACAGGCATGATCTTCGTGGCAAGCCGGGGCGGCGTCAGCCATCACCCGGACGAATTTTCGGACGCCGACGCGATCATCGCCGGGGCGGGACTTCTTCTGTGTTCGTTGGGCGAACTTCTGTCCGGCGGGACACGTTCGTGAGCGCTCCCGGTTCGGGTCTCACCGCGCGCGATTTCATCTACGCGCTCATTTTCCCCACCGTCATGGCGGCGGGTTTCGTTGCTTCGAAGACGGTGCTGGACGTTCTGCCGCCGGTTCTGCTGTCGGCATTGCGGCACACCATCGCCGCAGCAATCCTCGTCTGGTTCGTTTCGCCGCCTTACGGGGTGATGCTGCGGCTGTTCTGGATCACCTTCATCGGTGCGACGGTTCACTTCAGCCTCATCTATGCGGGAATCGCCCGCCTCGACGTCACGACAGCGGTGCTCCTGGTCCAGAGCGAAGTGCCGTTTGCGATGATCATAGCGGCTTTCGTTACACGCCGCATGCCGACTTACGCGCAGATCATCGGCACGGTGCTGGGCCTCATCGGCGCGCTCATCGTGTTCGGGACGCCCGCGGTGCGCGGTGAGTACGGCGCCGCTTTCATGCTTCTGTTCGGCTCGCTTGCGTGGGCCATTAGCCAGAACATGATCCCGGGCCTTCGCAATATCGGACCCTTCCAACTCGCGACATGGCTTGCGGTCTTTGCCATGCTGCAGCTCTGGCCTCTGTCGATCGCGCTTGAAGGAAATCCCCTTCCCTATCTCGCAAAGCTCGACCTCCAGGACTTCGGGGCGCTGCTGCTCGTCGGCATCGGGCCCACCATCATCGGCTATGGCCTTTGGTGTCTTCTGATCGGGCGTCACGGCATCGTGAAACTCGCGCCCTTCCTGCTGACGATACCCATCATCGCCATCGGCCTTGGCGTTTTCCTCCTCGGCGAAAAACTCACCCCGATGATGATCGCCGGAGGCGTGATAACGCTCGTGGGCGTCGCGCTCACGCTGGAGCGCATCCCGACACGCAGCCTCGAAAAAACGATCGGAAGCAAGGACGCCTGAATCCGGTTTCCTTGATCAGGGACGAAACGAAGCTTGGGAAGTTTGGATGTACCCAAAGTAAATCCGCTTCCTAGAATGCAGACACAAAGCGAGGAGCCATGAAAGATTATTGCGGTTGGCGCGCACGCATCGGGGTCATCTACATGGCCTCCAGCATCGTGATGGAGCCCGAATTCAATGCGATGGCTCCGGAGGGCGTGTCGGTGCATGTGGACCGCATCATCCTTCCGAAAGTGACGCTGGAAGGCCTGGAAACCATGATGGAGGGCGATGAGGTTCTGCGCTGCACCTCGTTTCTGGCCGCAGCACCGCTCGACGTCATCGTATTCGGCGGCACCAGCGCAACCTTCATGCATGGCCGCGGCTGGGACGAAGTCGTCATGAAGCGGATGCGCGAGGTGTCAAACGGCATCCCCGTCACGACAACCTCGACCGCCTCCCTCGCCGCCCTTCAAAGCTTCGGCAAGAAGAAGATTTCGATCGTCACGCCCTATCTGGACGAAATCACCGAGCGCGCAGCGCGCTTCTTCTCCGAGAACGGATTCGAGGTGCTCTCCTGGGCGGGCATGAACATCGATGAGGACCACGCGATCGGAAACGTGCCTCTCGAGGACGTCTACCGTTTCGCCAAGGAAAATTGCCATCCGGAAGCGGAGGCATTGTTCATGAGCTGTACGAACTGGCGCACCGTCGGTGCCATCGAAGCGCTTGAACAGGATCTCGGGATTCCCGTTGCCAGCGCCATACAAAGTTCGTTCTGGCAGAGCCTGCGCATCGCCGGGATCAAGGATCCCTGCCCCGGTTTTGGCAGTCTTTTCCGGACGTGAGTTGAGTTTATACATACAGCGGAGAGGCATGATGTCGATGATGAAGAACCTTTTTGTAGGGGCGTTCCTCGCCGCAAGCGTCACGGCTGCAGCCGCGCAGACGACCGTCGATGATCTGAAAAAACAAGGTTATGCGCGTCTTGCTGTTGCAAACGAGCCGCCGATCACCGAAGTGAAGCCGGACGGCACGGTGACGGGCGGCGCCGTGGAGATCGCGCGCGCGACACTCAAATTGATGGGCGTGGACGATGTAACGGCCGTCGTCAGCCCCTTCGGCGGCATGATTCCCGGCCTCCAGGCCAGCCGCTTCGACATGATCACCGCAGGCATGTTCATGCGTCCGGAGCGGTGTCAGGCGATCCTGTTCTCGGAACCGGACATCTGCGACGCGCAGGGCATTCTCACCACCAAGGAAAACGCCGATAAGCTGAAATCCTACGCCGACATCGTCTCGGCGGGCGTCAAGATCGGCATCATCCCGGGCAGCCACGGTCAGCGAGAAGCGCGCGCCGCCGGCTTGCAGGATGCGGTCGTCACGCCAGTTCCCGACATTCAGGCCGGCCTCAAGCTTCTGCAGGACAAGCGCATCGACGCCTATCTTCTTCCCGGCATGAGCCTCACAGACCTCAAGAAGAAAGCAAATGACGACAACCTCGTCGTCGTCGCCCCGCTGGGCGGCTCCAAGGTCTCCTGCGCCGGCGCAGGCTTCCGCAAGGAGGATGTCGCGTTGCGCGATGCGTATGATGCGGCGCTCAAGCAGTTGAAGGATTCCGGCGAGTTCGCAAAGATCCTTGAAGGGTTCGGCATGAACCCCCAGCTCGCGCTTTCGACCAACCGTGCCAAGCTGTGTGAAGCCGCAAACTGAACCGACGAGCGCTGGCCGGTAAACCGGCCAGCGCCATACAGGCAGAGGCCCGGACACGATGGACTTATCCTCCGGCTACGGAGAATTCATCCTTTTCGGGCTTGGAGTGACGGTTTCCGTCACCCTGCTCGGAAGCCTCGTTGCTCTGGCTGCCGCGTTTGCTGCGGGCCTCGGCCGCCTCTCGCGCTTCACAGCCGTCCGTTTTCTCGCAGGTCTTTACATCGAGGTGTTCCGCAGCACCTCGTTCATCGTCCAGCTCTTCTTCATTTATTTCGCACTGCCGCTTTTCGGTGTGACCTTGCCGGCCTTTCCGGTCGCGGTCGTCGTGCTCGGCCTGAATGTCGGAAGTTTCGGGGCCGAGGTCGTCCGCGGCGCTCTTCTCAGCGTACCCCGGCCCCTGATCGAGGCGGCAACCGCGCTCAATTACACGCCTTGGCAACGCTTTCGTCACGTAAGTCTGCCCAATGCCCTTCCGCGCATGATCGCGCCCTTCAGCAATTTGTGTGTCGATCTGCTGAAAACCTCTTCGGTCGTCTCGCTGATCTCGCTGTCGGAGGTCACGTTCCGCGCCCAAATCGTGCGCGCCCAGACAGGTGACACGCTCGGTCCGTTCCTGACCATCCTCGTCCTGTATTATGTCTGCGCCACGATCATCGAATGGATATTCCGGATGTTTGAGCGTTCGGCCAACCCGGCGGGGAAGATCGCCCGATGAGCTGGAGCACGGAATTCTTCTGGCAGTGCGTCCCGATTGTCCTCGCCGCCCTGCCCGAAAATCTCATCGCGACTTTGTTCGCATCCGTGGTCGCGCTCGTCGTCGGGCTCATCTTCGCCCTGATGGAGCGCAGCCGCTACAAAGTGCTGTCCCACGGCACGCGCCTTCTGGTCGGCTTCATCCGCCGTACCCCGATCCTCGTCCAGCTGTACTTTCTGTTCTACGTCCTGCCGGATATGGGTATCTATCTGTCGGCCATGGCCGCAGGCGTGATCGGCCTTGGTCTGCACAACTCGGCCTATATCAGTGAAGTCTACCGCGTCGGCATCGACAGCATCGATCGCGGTCAGTGGGATGCCGCCACGGCGCTCAATCTTCCGAAGAGCTATTTCTGGCGCTCGATCATTCTGCCTCAGGCGGTGCCCCCGATGCTCCCGGCGCTCGGCAATTACATCGTGATCATCTTCAAGGAAACGGCGCTTCTGAGTGTCATCACCGTCTACAATGTAATGTCCGCCGCCCAGACGCTCGGATCGGAGCATTACCGCTATCTCGAACCGATGACGCTTGTCGCCGTCATCTTCCTGGTCCTCTGCTATCCCGCGATGCATGCTCTCCGGCTGCTGGAACGGCACCTCGCGCGCTCACCGCGCTTCGTGCGCGCCTGAGGCCCGCCGCGTCGCGCGGCCGTTCTTACGGGCTTTTCAGCTTGTAGATAAAATGATCGCTTCGGCCGATCGTTTCGCGCCATTCAACGACCGTGTTGTTGTGCGAGAAAGCCACCCGCTCGATATGAATGATCGGGGAACCGACGGGCACTTCGAGCAATTTTGCTTCTCGTCCGCCGACAATGCTGGCTGTGAGCATCTCTTCGACAGAAACGACATGGATGTCGAATTTCTTCTCGATCGCGAAGTAAATCCGGTCCACATCGAGTTTCTCATGTTCGAGCCCCGCCATGAGACGATAGGGAAGATAGGAATCGTATATACATACAGGCGTATCGTTGTGCTTCAGCAGTCTTCGGATAAAAAGCACCTTTCCGCGCGCACCAAGGCCAAGCGCCTTTTTGGCCTCGGCCGGGGCATCCGTGGTTATCTGAAGATCAAGCACGCTGACCTTGGGATTGAGCGCCGCGCCCCCGGCACCTTCGAAGCCGAAGAACCGGGCAAATCCCCGCGGGGTATCGATCCGGGTGACAAACGTGCCCTTCCCCGGCCTGCGCGTGATCAACCCGTCTCGCACCAGTTCGAGAACCGCCTGCTTGATGGTTCCCGGGCTGACGCCGAAACGCTCGCCCAGTTCGAGTTCGGTCGGCAGCATGTTGCCCGGCTTCCAGACACCGCGCGCCAGATCCTTGCGCAGGGAATCCCGGACCCTTTGATAGAGTGGGACACCGTCGCCGTTCCGGCCACGGCCAATGGCCGTCTCGTCGGAGCGTGCAGCGTCCTGTTTAGCCACGACAGGCTGTGCCTTCTTCATTGCCAGATCCAAGCCCAATCAGCCTTCACGATCATATCCGTGGGCGGTTCGCAACGTAGCACACCCCAAACGCCCATTCGCGGACTCTGCCTCACGCGTCAAGAGAGATTGTTCATGTCAGGTACCAAGGCAAATCGACGAATGTCGATGCTAGGCTGGCGGGGAACCGCAGGCCCAGCAGGGAGGACAGCGCCATCAGCGATACCGCCAGGCACGCTGCCGCCACCGCGCACTGCCAATGCTGCAGTTTCGCCTTCCTCCTCAAGAAGAGGTAGAGGAAAGCCGTCATTGCCACGACAAACCCGGCAAGCCACGCCCCGATCAGGGTTGCAACGAGCAAGGCGATATAATGCTCGTTGGTCCGGTATTCGACGTCTCCGGAAAACTCTTCGCGCTCCGAATCGTAGAAATAGTGCGCGGCGGTTTTCGTCCGGACCATCGCTGCCGCCAACGGCACCAGAAGCAGCAATGTCGCCAAAGCGACGGATCGCGGCATGAGGGCGGTTGCGAAGTTCCACGACAATGACTGGACCAGCGCGTAGCCCGCAAAGGCGATCAGCAGGAAGACGAACATCAGTTGCGGCAGGCGGTTTTCGGCGGAGTGGGCGGGCGTCGCCGTGATCGGCTCTTCTTTGGGCTTGAACCGGAAGGCCGCATAGATTGCCAAAGCGAGCATCACGAGCAGCGCAAGAACGACCGGCCGTTCCAGAAACGAGAAACCGTAGACCTGCGTCACGCGGTAAAGCCCGTTTTCGAGCTGACCCGACAGAACAAAGCCGATCATGAACGCGGGGCGCGGCCATCCGAATCTCTTCATGTAAATGCCGAGAATTCCAAGGATGAGCAAGATCGCAAGGTCGCCCCAGTCGCGGGTTGCCTGGAATGCCGACAGGAAAATAAGACTGAACATGAAGGGCGCGATGATCGTCGCGGGGACGAGTGTCAGCCTTGCGATGGGCTTGGCAAGAAACACGCATGTTCCGGCGCCGAAAACGCTGCCAAGCGCCAGCGACCAGATGATCGTGTACGTCAGATCGAGGTTGGTCGTTATCATTTCGACCCCGGGCTCGATTCCAACAAGGATGAACCCCGCGAGCAGAAGCGCCATGCTTCCGGAGCCTGGGATTCCGAACAGAAGCGTCGGGATGAGAGCGCCGCCATCCTGTGCGTTGTTCGCCGATTCCGGTCCGATCACGCCGCGGATATCGCCTTTGCCGAACTGGGACTTGTCCTTGGCTGTCTGCACGACATGGCTGTACGAGACCCAGTTGATGACCGACCCGCCAATGCCCGGCAGCGCGCCGATGATCACGCCCAGAAGCGAACAGCGCAGGACGACACCCCAGTTGATGATCGTGTCTTTGACCCCCTGTATCCAGCCGGAGCCAAGGCTTGTTCCGGTCTGCGAGATCTTCGTCTGGCGACGGACGAGATCGACGATCTCCGGAAGCGCAAACAGGCTGAGACCGACTATGATCAGGGGCACGCCGTCCATCATGTAGGACATGTCGAACGTCATACGCTGTGAGCCTGTCGTCGGCGCCGTGCCGATCGTGCCGACGAGAAGCCCGAGCCCGCAGGTCGCCAAACCCTTCAACGGGCTTGCGCCGGTCAGGGTGCCGACCATTGTCAATGCAAGCAGGATCAGCATCAGCTGCTCGCCGAAGCCGATCATGAGAAGAAAGGGCAGCGCGAAGAAAATCGCGACGGTCAGAAATCCCGCACCGATCACGCCGCCCACAAGAGACGCCGAAAAGGCCGCCGACAGGGCGCGCGCCGCTTCGCCGCGTTTGGACAACGGAAATCCGTCCAGCACCGTCGACTGGGACGAATTGCTTCCGGGGATGCCCATGAGAACGGAAGGAAAGGTGTCGGCGGTCGGAGTGACCGCCATCATCCCGATCATCATCGGCAGAGCGAGTTCAGCATCGAGGCCGAAGACAAAGGGGAGCAGCACCGCCATGCCCGCGCTCCCCCCGAGCGCCGGCAGAACGCCCATGACAAGGCCGACATACACGCCGATGAGGAGGTAGACGAGATGCCACCCACTCAGCAGGCGAACCAGTGTTTCGACAATGACGTCGCTCACGTGGCTTTCCCCCAGATTTTGAAGACAGGAAAGCCGGCCAAAACAAATTGGCCGGCTTTTTTCTGATCAGATGGCGAGGTCGTATTTCTTGAGCATGTACTGCTTGAGCCAGTCGCTCACTTCAGGGCTGAGACCGACCGCCTTTTTGATGGCGAAGTCGGCGTCGTCTCCGAACAATTGCGGATACTGCCCGACCTCGTCGCTCGCGAGCTTGCGGAAGTCGGGATCGTCCAGTGTCTTCTTGACCGCGTCGACATAGGCCTCGCGGATGTTGTCGGGAGTGCCTTCCGGAAGGGCAAATCCCTTGGACGCCGCAACGCCGAGGTTCACGAAGGCCTTGAAGGCTTCGTATTCCGTGCCCGCCGGCGGTTTGCCGTTCGCCTTTTCGTAAAGCTCGTTGATCGTCGGATAGTCCGGGAAAACCGGATCGCGCACGATGTCCTCGCCCTTGGGCATGCCGAGCGTCCACAACGGCACGAATTCACCGCTCTTTATGAAGGATTGGGCGCTGGAGTTGAAGCTCTCGGCGGTGTCATGATTGATCTCGAGTTCGCCGCGCAGCATGGCCTGACGGACCTCGCCCCGCGCGAGGCCGAAGATCGTCTCGTGGTTGAGGCCGAGAAGATCGAAGGCGAAGATGTTGCGAAGCTCGCCTGCATCCGGCTGCTTGGCGCCATAACGAATTTTCTGGCCGCGAAGCTTTTCGAGATCTGCCATCATGTCCTTGCCGGTCACGCCGGTCTTCGACGTTGCGTAGATCACCGTGCCCTGCGGCGAGACATTGACCTGCCGCCATTTCAGCACGTCGAACTGGCGCTTTTTGCCGCCGAGAAGCTGGGCGACGAGCGTCGAACTCGATGTCACGACGAGCATCTTGCCGTCGGGCTTGGCGGTCGCCTGGAACTTGTTGTTGCCAAGGATCGAGGCTCCGCCCGGCAGGTTGCGGATGATGACCTTCGGGTTCCCCGGAAGATATTTTTGAAGATACGGAATGAACATGCGCGCATACACGTCGGCGCCGCCGCCTTCCGTGTAGGGTGCGATCAGTTCGATGGTCTCTCCCTTGAAATCGACGGCCTGTGCGCGCGCGCCGGACAGAGAGGAAAGCGATGCAGCAGCCAGAACCGCGGCACCCCAGAGCATGCTACCCAATGGTTTCATTTGTTTCTCCTCCCACTTTTTTGTTTGATTCAGGATGTCAGGAGCGTTTTCCCGGATAGAGCGTTTCCGCTTCCTCCGCCCCTTTTGCCTTGTTGTAGTCTTGATCCATCGCGCCACTGCCGGCCGGACTTTTGACGGTCAGGAAGGTCGCAGGCCCGTTCACCGGGCGGCTGCGATGCGGCACGTTCCGTGGAATATGTACAAGTGTTCCGGCACCGACGATCTTGTCCTCGTCTCCGAGGATGAAGTGCATCTCGCCGGACAGGATATAGGTCCACTGCTCTTCGTTCGGGTGCTCATGCAGCGCCGGCCCGTCGCCTTCGGGCTTCGTCACGATGCCGACTTTCATGAACTCGCCGATGGCTGAGCGGACGCTCACATTGGGATTACCCTTCTGTTTGCCCGGCTTCATGGTGTCGAGGGTGTAGAACGGCACGGAGAACCTCCCATTGCTGAATGAGAGACGATAGCATCGCGTTTCGTAATCGACAAATGTTTATATATTTAGATACAACAGGCGGATGATCGCGCTTCGCACGCTTCTCCACATCCTTGCCGCCGGATCGATCGGCCTTGTCGGCGCCGCGGCGTTCGTGTGGGCGGGCGCACCATTGCCGTGGATGCTCGGTCCGATGTTCGCGACCGCCCTCCTCACCATGACCACGCCGTTCCCGTGGCGGATGCCGCGCGCGGCGCGCACCTTCGCAAGGCCGGTCATCGGCGTTCTCGCCGGCAGCACATTCACCTCGGCGCTTTTTGCAAACGCCGCAGACTGGTGGCCGGCGCTCCTTGTCGTGGCGATCTTCGCCGTCGTCAGCACGCTCGGGGGGTATCTGTTCTTCCGGCACGCCTGCCGCTTCGACGCCACCACCTCATTCTTCGCCTCGACACCCGCCGGTCTCAACGAAATGACGCTGCTGGGGGATTCCCTCGGCGGCGATCTGAAAGCCCTCGTCCTCATTCACGCGACGCGCATCGTTGCGGTGGTTTCGATCATTCCGCTGATTGTCCGCACCTCTTCGGAGGTCGATGTGTCGGCGCTCATGCCCGAGCCGTCGACCGGCCAGCTGTCGGATTGGCTCATTCTCGCAGCCTGTGGCGCCGGAGGGTATCTCGTGGGCACCCGCCTGCCCATTCCCGCAGGTCCCATGCTCGTCAGCCTGTTCTTCAGCGCCTGCGTTCACCTGGCGCAGATCACCGAGGCTGCGCCGCCTTCCTGGCTCGTCAGCGGCGTGCAGGTCATCATCGGCTGCATCGCGGGGGCACGCTTTGCCGGCATTCGGTGGCGCGAGGCGCAATCGATCGTTCTGGGCAGTGTGGGCTGGGCGCTTCTGATCGTCGGCGCGGCGTTTCTCACGGCCTACGCGGCCTCCGGCCCTCTCGGGCTTCCGTTCAATTCGCTGCTCTTGTCGCTCGCGCCGGGCGGGATGCTGGAAATGACCCTGATCGCCTATGCCCTCGGCATCGAAGTTGCCTTCGTGATCGCCTGCCAGATCTTCCGCAACGTATTCACGCTGCTGACGCTGCCGCACCTCTATCGGCTTCTTCACCGCGACTAGGCCGGCAGGTTCTCAGCCCGGGTAGTCGGCAAGGCTTCCCGCGTCGGTGCTCATGTGAAGTTCGATCGCGCGGCCGAGAAGTGCGTGCGCCCGCTCCCCGCCCAGAACCGGCTCGACGAGACCGAGGAATTTCTCGGCGATGTCGTCATCGCTCATCGGGCGCTCAAGCGAGCCGAGCGCATGTTCGACATGCAGTTCATGTGTCTTCGCATCGTTCGTGCGGATCAGCACATGGGCCTCATTCTTCTTCAGGCCCTTGCGGCTCTGAACGCCGACGGATGTGCGCAGCGCGGCATAGCCTGCATCGTGGAGCGCCTCATCGCTGAAATGCTCCACGCGCGCGACACGGTGCGTGGCCGCAATCGCGGCCGCATGCGTCAGGCTGAACTTGCTCTGCAGAGCCGTCTGCGGCGCCGCATGTCCCGCAAGCTCGGCCGCAATCGGCGCGACCTCAAGCTGGATTTCCGCAATGTCCGCCGGATCGATCTCCTCGCCTGCACACAGCCGCGAGACGCCGTCGATCACCGCATGGGTCACGATGGCGCAAGGATAGGGTTTGAAGATGTTCAGCTCGATCTCGTAGCGGTCGCCGAGTTCCTTCGTCAGCGAACGCGGCGCTTCATGGCCGGTGAACACCATTGCCAGGCCCTTGCGCCCCTCGATCGGCCGGTCCGGCGCCGAGACGCCTTCCGCCGCAAGCATTGCGGACAGCAGACCATCGCGCGCCGCGCGACCCGGCGTCAGCGCCTTGCACGCCGTGCCGTACATCTCGCGCAGGCCGCTCGCCTGGTTTGCGGCGATGGCCATTGCGGCCACCGTTTTCTCGGCATCGAGACCGAGCAGCTTTGAAACGGCCGCCGCCGCGCCGATGCCGCCGGTGACGCCCGTGACATGCCAGCCCGGATTATGTTCACCGAACACGCCGTTGGCGATGCGGCACGCGACCTCGACCCCCAGAATGAAGGCCGCGATGAAGTCCGGACCGCTGATCGCGCGTCCATGCGCAAACGCAAGGATCGCAGGAAGCACCGGGCCCGACGGATGAATGTTCGTGCGCTTCATCTGCGTGGAGTCGAAGTCGAGCACGGCGGAGCTCGTGCCGTTGATGAGCGCGGCGTTGACAGCGTCGATGCGGTCCGGGCGGCCGAGAAGCGGCACATTGCCCCCGGCGCCAAGCCTGTGCAGCGCTTTCAGCGCGCTTTCGACTTCCTCGTGATGCGCGCCACCGACGGCCACGCCGAGGAAATTAACGAGAGACCTTCGTCCCGCATCGAGCGTCGCTTGCGGCAAATCCGAATAATTGGTGGCGACAACAAAGTCGGCAAGCTGCCGGGTCGCGCCCGGGAAAACGATGTTCAGTGACATGAATAGCCGCCGTTCACGTGAATGGCTTGACCTGTGATGTAGCGGGCGCCCGGCCCGCACAGCATGCGCACCATTGCGGCGATCTCCCACGGCTCTCCGCGGCGTCCGATGGGCGGCATGCGTTTCTGTTTGAATTCGGATCCGGCGTGGCGCTTCATGCTCGACCCGTCCGTTTCGATCGTGCCTGGCACGACGCAATTGACGGTGATCCGCTCCGGCGCAAGATCGAGCGCCAGCGCTTTGGTGAAGCCTGCAAGCCCCGCTTTCGCGGTCACGACATGTGCGCGTTCGCGCGCGCCGGTGTGGCCCGTTTCGCCGCCGATGTTGACGATGGTTCCGCCCTTGCCACGCATATCCGGCAAGACAGCCTGAGACAGATTGAATGCGCCGTCGAGAACGACGGCAAGGATGCGCTGCCAATCGACGAGCGCGATCTGATCGAACGGCGTTTCCTCGCGAACGGCGGCGCAGTTGACGAGAACCGAGATCGGGCCGAGCTGCGCGCGCGCAGCCCCGACCATGCCCGCCACGTCATAACGGTCGCGAACATCACCAAGCAGCGGAACGGCGCGGCCGCCGCGGCTGCGAATTGCGGCGACGATTTCATCGGCGGCCGCCGCGTCGCTGCGGCCGCACACGGCAATCGCGGCGCCCGCCGCGGCGAGATCTTCGGCAATCGCGCGTCCGATATTGCGCGTCGCGCCACTTACAAACGCGACCTGTCCCGCGAGTTCCATTCCCAAACGCTCCTGAGTAAAGCGCCGCCTCGCGGACGAGACGGCGCGTTCCGTCTTACTCGCCCATACCCATATCGTTCAGGATGGCCGAGAGATCGGCCCCTTCCTTCTTGCAATAGGCGGCGAACTCCTCGTGCTTCATCAGCTTGGCGGTCTGGAAAGCGGCATCCGCGGACTTCTTGAATTCCGCGTCCTGCATCGTCTTTTCAAGCACGCCCTCCCAATAGGTGACCGCTTCCGCCGGCATGTCCTTCGGACCCATCAGCCCGCGCCAGTTCGACACGACAGCGTCGAGCCCGAGATCCTTCCATGTCGGTACATCGGAGACGGAACCCGGCATGCGCTCGGGCGCGGTCACCGCGAGAAGGCGCAACTGGCCCGCCTCGACCTGCTTCACGAGGCTTCCGACGCTGGCCGGAACCACATCGACATGCCGGCCCATGACGGCCGTGCGCGCTTCGCTGCCCGCCTGGAAGACGACCGTCTTCAGCTTCTTGACGTCGATGCCGAACTGCTTTGCCGGCAACGCGATTGCCTGATGGTTGCTGTTGCCGCGGCTCGTCGCGATGCCGATGGAGAGCGATTGCGGGTCCGCTTTGAGGCGTTCCAGCAGATCCTTCGCGTCCTTGATCGGCGAATCCGGATGGACCGCGATGCCGATATACTCCGCAAAGATGTGGCCGATGGGGGTTACCTCCTCGCAGCCGATCGGCGAACGGCCGGCCAGCTTGTTCGACACCATGCTGGCGCCGGCAATCACGAGATTCGTGCCGCTTCCGGCATGGCTGTTGTTGAGGTAGCCAAGACCGACCGCCCCGCCTCCGCCCGGCTTGTTCGTGACGACGACGTTGTTCTTCACCGTGCCCTGCGTGCGCCAGATGGCCTGGAGCTGCCGCGCCAATTGGTCGGGCGAGGTGCCGGGTCCAACGGTCACGAGAATTTCGACATCGCCTTCCGGCTCCCAGGCCAAAGCGGGCGTTGCCGCCGCAAGACCGACCGCAAGCGCTGCTGCACAAATCTTTCGTAGGTACATCGCGTTTCTCCCATTTTTCTTGTGTATGGCGGCGTTGTGCCGCTCGTTAAACGAGTTCGACCTTGAACTCCTCGAAACAGTCCTTGACCGTCAGGAAGATCACTTCCTCATCGCCGATCGCCGTGATGGCGTGCGGCACGTCGGAGGGCATGTAGACGACGTCGCCAGCCTTGATGATCATCTCCTCGTCGCCGACGATGGCCTTGGCCGTGCCCTGGAGCATGTAGTTGAACTGCTCCGCATTGTGCTTGTGCATTTTCGAGCCGGTGCCCGGCGCCTTTCTGGCAAGCCCGAGGATCATGCGCGCGCCCGGCACTTTGGCGCCGACCGACGAGGTGACGTTCGGACCGAAAGCGAACTGTTTCATGTCGTCGAAACGGAAAAAGTACTTCATGTCGTTGTCCTGTTAGGTGTCGAGCAGGGTGTCCGCGAAAAGTTCGTCGACTGCGACGTGACGCGCCGCCAGAGATTGATCGTAGGAGTAGCGGCAGAGCGCCTCGAGCGTCGCGCGGTTGGCGTTGACGCCATACGGCCAGAAATCCGCGCCGAGCGCCGCTTTCGTTTCGGCAAGCTCAACGCCGAGCCAGGGCAGCATCAAGGGATGCGTCGCTGCATTCGCCATGGCTTCGAGGCGCCGATAGCCGATATCACGGGCGCCGACAAAGACCTCGTACAGGCGCTTCGGAAGATCGGGCGCCGCCTCGACGAGGGCCCGGCGCACGGCGACAAGATGCATGATCGGGAAAACACCGCTCTCGTCGAAATATTGCCGCTCGGCCGCTTTCGTGTCGGGGAACAGACGCCGGACCGGAGCCGATCCCTCGCGGAAGCAGAGCGGCGGCTCGGGAGCGAGAACCGCGTCGATCTCTCCCCGCGCCAGCAGCTCGTTCAGCGTCACGCTGTCGCCCGCTGGACGGATGTTCTGGCCGGGACCCGGTTCGATCTTGATGCGTTCCTTGCGCCCAGCGACGTTCAGCCCCCCGGTGACATAGTCGACGTCCCGGTGATCGAGACCGAAGCGCTCCTGCAGGATGCCGCGGATCCACAGACCCGCCGTCATCTGGAATTCGGGGGTGCCGATCGTCCGGCCCTTCAGATCGGCGGGCTTCTCGATGCCGCGGTCGGACCGCACGTAAATCGAGTCGAAGCGGAAATGCCGCGAAAGAAACACCGGCAGCGCGACATATTCGGACGCGCCGCGCGATAGTTGCACGACATAGGAACTCGCCGACAGCTCCGTGACATCGAACTCGGCGCGCTTCAGGGCGCGCGGGAAAATTTCCGGTGGCGGCAGATTGATGGCCGAAAGAACCGCCCCGTCCGGCTTCGCCTCCCCGGTGAAGATGGCATCGGTGCGGTCGTTTCGGCCGCAGGCGAAGGTCAGGATCTGGCTCACGCCGCACCCGGAACTGTGACATCGGCTTCGGAAACAACTTCGTTGCGCAGAATGCCGATCCCGTCGATCTCGACTTCCACCACATCGCCCGGCTTCATGTAGACGGGGGGCTTTCGTGCCGTACCGACACCACCCGGCGTTCCGGTGATGACGACATCACCTGGAAGCAGCTCCGTGAAGCTGGAAATGTAGGAAATCAGGTACGGGACGGTGAACAGGAAGTCGTCAAAGCCGGCATTCTGCATCACCTGGCCATTGAGGCGCGTCGTGACCGAATGGCTGGCCACATCGCCGAACTCGTCGGGCGTGACGAGCCACGGACCGAAAGCGCCTGTTCCCCAGAAATTCTTGCCCGGCAGGAACTGGTGTGTGTGGCGCTGGAAATCGCGCAGGCTTCCATCGTTGTAACATGAATAGCCGGCGACGTGATCGAGTGCGGTTTCCTCCGGAATGTACCGGCCGCCTTTGCCGATCACGAAAGCAAGCTCTCCCTCGTAGTCGAGCTTGTCGGAGACACGCGGAAGAATCATCGGCTCGTCATGGCCGATCTGGCTGCGCGGCGTGCGCGGGAACAAAGCCGCGTATTGCGGCATTTCGCGGCCCATTTCCGCAATGTGCTTGGCGTAGTTGAGCCCGACACAATAGATCATGTCCGTATCGGGAAGGAGCGGCGCAAACCTGAGGCCGTCGAGCGGAATGCGCGGCGCGCCGGCAACCGCCTTCTCCCCGGCGGCAACGCCACCATCCTCGAGCATGCCGCGCAGGCTCTTCCATCGGCTGTCCGAGGGACCACCGAGAACCGCCACTTCGTCGCCGACGACTGCACCGAACGACACTCCTTCGGCGGAACGATACGAGACAAACTTCAAGACACACCTCCTTCAACGCCCCGAAAGTTGTAACGCGACCGCGAAGGCCCGCGCAATAGTTTATATATTTATATATTTGACATCCCGTCCCAGCCCGCTAGGCTCGCGTTCAACAAAGCAAAAACTTCAAGGGGAGCCCCTGGATGGGCAAAACGCTCGCGATCGTTTGCGCGGCACTTGCTGCGACCTACCTCATTCTCAGTTCGATGATTCCGGTGCGCGGGATGGAAGATCCGGTGGGGCCGCGGATGTATCCGCTGCTGCTCGGCGGCGGCATGCTCATCATCGCAATGATGCTCTGGCTGGAGACGCGCACTGCAATACCTGTCTCCACGCCATCGGCCGCACCGGACCCCGAACTCCGTCGCCGCCAACGCCTCGGCGTGTTCGGCGCTGGCGCAGCTGCGCTTGTCTATGCGGCCACGATGGAAAGCGTCGGCTTTCTCGTAACGACATTCCTTCTGATGATCGGCATGCTGACCGCGTTCAACCGCGGCAAGCACCTCACGAACCTGCTCGTGGCCGCCGGCACCTCGTCCGTTCTTTATTACGGTCTCAAGAAATTTCTCGGCGTGCCGCTCCCGGCGGGCCTGTTCGGCTTCCTGGGCTGAGGACACACACATGGATGCTCTGCCTTATGTGATCAGCGGCTTCGAAGTCGCGCTGCAGCCACACAATCTGATGTTCGTGTTCGTCGGCACGTTGCTCGGGACCATCATCGGCATCCTCCCCGGTATCGGCGCGACGGCGGGCATCGCCCTGCTCCTTCCGCTGACGTTCGGTCTGGAGCCTGTCTCCGCCCTCATCATGCTGTGCGGCATCTATTACGGATCGTCCTATGGCGGGACGGCCGCCTCGGTTCTCATCAACACCCCCGGCGACGGCACATCGGTCATCACCGTGTTCGATGGCTATCCCATGGCCCGCAACGGGCGAGCGGGCGCGGCGCTTGCCGTCGCGGCCGTCGGTTCCTTCGTCGCCGGTACGATCAGCGTGATCGCGCTGACACTTCTTGCGATTCCGTTCTCCAGCGTCGCGTTGCAGTTCGGCCCGGCCGAAAACTTCATGCTGATGATTTTCACCATGTCGGCTGTCGGTGCCTTCACCAGCGGTTCGCTCGCCAAAGGTATGTTCTCGGTCTTCTTCGGACTGATGATCGCGACGATCGGCATCGATCTGCAGAGCGGGCAGGAACGCTTCGTGTTTGGCGTCCCAAGCCTTCAGGACGGCGTGCCGTTCCTGTCGATCGTCGTCGGCTTCTTCGCTCTGACCGAAGTTATCTATCAGATTCAGGGCTGGTACACGGGCGACCTCAAGCCGATCCGGATCAGCGGGCGCCTGTGGTGCACGCCGGATGAATGGCGCCGCTCGATCGGACCCATCACCCGCGGCGGCATCATCGGCTTCATCGTCGGCGTGCTCCCCGGCGCCGGCGGCATTATCGCAACGGTCATTTCCTATGCGACCGAAAAAAAGCTTTCAAAGCATCCGGAAATGTTCGGCAAGGGCGCCATCGAGGGCGTCGCCGGGCCCGAAGCCGCCAACAATTCCTCCGTCTCGGGCAATCTCGTGCCGCTGCTTACGCTCGGCATTCCGGGTTCGGGGGTAACCGCGGTTCTTCTCGGCGCCTTCATCATGTACGGCATTCAGCCCGGCCCGCAACTGATGAAGGAACAGCCCGAGCTCGTCTGGGGGCTGATCGACAGCATGTATCTCGGCAACATCATGCTGCTGGTCATGAACCTGCCCCTGATCGGCCTGTTCGTGCGCATCCTCTATCTTCCGTCCGGAATTCTCCTGACCGGAATTCTGGTGGTGGCCTTGACCGGCGTGTACTCCGTCAACAGCAGCATCACCGAAGTCTATCTCGCGCTCGGCTTTGCGATTGTCGGATATTTCTTCCGCAAGGCCGACATCCCCGTCGCGCCGCTTATTCTCGGTGTCGTGCTCGGCGGATTGATGGAGCAGGCTTTCCGCCAGGGCATGACGATTTCGAGCGGCGATCCGATGATCTTCCTGTCGACGCCCGTCTGCCTCATCCTCGCCGTACTGACGCTGGGGTCCTTGCTGATGCCTGTTTTCCAGCAGATCGCGGCAGCCCGCCGCGCCCGGCGTCAGGCAAACGAGGCCGTCAGCCGCGGATGAAAGAGACCGAAGAACCTTCCAAAGCCGGCAGTCCATACGCTTACCTCGCGCTGCCGGCCGCTTTCGGCGCGATCGCGGCGATTTTGAACTTCGGCTTTCTTGGCACCGACGGGCTTTCCGCCGGCGCATCCCAAGGGATGAAAGACCTTGTCGTCATTGGCCCGCGCATCGCCGCCGCGGTCGTTCTCGCCGCCGTCATACAGGTCTGGCTTCCGCGTGAGGGTGTCGGGAAGTGGTTCGGCAAGAAGCGCGGCCTGAGAAGTCTCGTGATTGCGTCCGCGCTCGGCCTCGTCACGGTCGGGGGCCCGTTCGCATCGTTCCCGCTGGTCGCCGCCTTGGCCGCGGCTGGTGTCGAGGCCGGGAGCCTGGTGTCCTTTCTCACAGGGTGGAGCCTTCTAGGCCTCCAGCGCCTCATTGTCTGGGAATGGCCGCTGCTGGGCGCGGAGTTCGTCAATCTTCGCATCCTCTGCTGCCTCGCCATGCCCGTCATCGCCGGAATTCTGATGCGGCTTCTGCTGCGGCGCGACCCCCGATGATGGCCGTCGACTACATTCTGGGCGGCGCAGCCATTGCCAGCTTCGGCTACACATTCGCGCGCGACCGGCAACGATTTCGTCAGGCCAGCATGATCGCGGCGAAAGGGCTGGCACGGCTTGCTCCGGCGGTGTGCCTTGCCATTCTCGCGGCTGCCCTCCTCGTTCCGATCATTCCGAGCAGCCTTGTCGGGCGCTGGATCGGGCCTGAGACGGGCATTGTCGGCGTTGTGATTGCGTCAATTGTCGGGGCCTTCATCCCCGGGGGCCCGATTGTCTCTTTCCCCCTCATTCTCATTTTTCAATCCGCCGGCGCAGGCACCGCGCAGCTGATCGCGCTTCTGTCGGCATGGTCGGTGGTGGCCGTGCACCGCATCGTTTCGTTCGAGGTGCCGCTGATGGGTGTGCCTTTCACCGCGCGGCGCCTCCTCGCATCGCTGCCGCTGCCCGTCCTTTCCGGTCTCATCGCTCTTCTTTTCGTCTGACAGGGCCTGCTCATGAAAATCGCATCCATCGCCGCCTCGGTGCACCGCGTGCAAGTGCCCATGCCTCTTGTCGAAACACGCAAGACCGGCTGGGGTTTTGTGTTCTGCGAAGTAACGACCGAAGACGGCAATGCCGGTTTCGGCCTGACCGGCAAGATGCTTCCCTTTGCTGTCGCGGACACGCTCGAACGCGAAATCGCACCGCTCGTTCGCGGTATGGACGTGCGCGACACCGAAGCAATCCACCACATCGTCTGGCGCCGCCTGAACATGCGGTGCCAGACGGGCGCCATCGTCCATGCGCTTGCCGCCCTCGATATCGCGCTCTGGGACATTCACGGCAAAGCGGTAGGGCGCACCGTGGCGCAGCTTCTCGGCGGCTTCCGGGATCGGGCCGACACCTATTGCACGTTCGGCCTCAGCGAATATCGCGAGGACGAGCTGGTGGCCGCCGCAAGGCATTTCGCCGATCAGGGGCACGAGGCGCTCAAAATGGTGGTCGGCGTTGCCAAGGGCGGCTGGCGCGAAGACCTTCGGCGCCTGCGTGCCGTGCGGGACGCCATCGGCCCGGACCGCGCGCTCATGATGGATGCGAATTATTGTATGAACACGTTCGACGCCCGGCTTCTCTGCCAGGCCGCCGAGGAGCTCGACATCGCCTTCTTCGAGGAACCCGTGCATCAGAACGACGCCCGGGCGCTCGCCGATCTGCGCAGAAACACCCGAATTCCGATCGCCGCCGGACAGATGGAAGGACATCGCTGGCGCTACCGTGAGCTCATCGAGCATCACGCGGTCGATGTCATCCAGCCGAACTGCTGCTATGGCGGCGGTTTCACCGACACGAGAAAAGTGTGCCACGCCGCGCAGATGTTCAATCTTCCGCTGGCCATTGGCGGCGGCTGGCCGACCTTCAACCTGCATCTCATGGCCGGGCTGATGAATGGCGGGCCGGTCGAACTGCACATGGTGACGGCGGCGGTCTGCGATCTGCTGTTCCCGGGATCGTCCGAATTCGACGGAACGACGATGAAGGTGCCGCCGGCGGGCGGACTGGGTGTCTCGCCGGACCGCGCATTCCTCAAGGAAACGCGTGTCGAGGCTTGATCATACGATATGGCCTTGAAGTGAGACGTTGAGCGCGGCCCCGGCGCGCGGCCCATCCCCTGCAGAATCCGAAACACATTTCCGGCGCGATATGGCCGCGGAATGACCAAGCCGCCTTCAGCTTCTGACCATACCGGCGCTGTGAGATCACGTGATCGTTAACTGATGGAAGGAAGACATATGCGCACGATTGCAGTTCTCGCAGCCGGTGCCTCGCTCGCCTTTGCCGTGACGGCGAATGCCCAGACCACACCATCCGCCCCGCCCCCGGCCGCCCAGCCACCCGCTTCCGCTCCCGCAACGCCGTCTGCCGCTCCGGCCATCACGCGCGTCAATGTCGTGGACATCAAGGAATTGCCGGAAGCCACGCAGACCAAGGTCAATGAGGTAGTGGCACAGGGCAATGAAACCGATCTTCAGAACCTCCGCACCTCGATCGACGGCACGCCGCAGATCAAGTCGGCGCTCGATGCAAAGGGCGTTGTCTCCGCGCACGTCATCGCCGCCAGCATGGGCAAGGACGGGACGTTGACGCTCGTGACCAAGAAGCCCAGCTGATCTTCGCAGGCACAGATTATTTTCAATACCGGAAACGCCAGGGGGCCCGACATCATTGCCGGGCCTCGCCTTTTGATTGGCACTTACACCGCCATGCCGATGCCGCTCAGAAGCCGAGCAGGTTCTCCCGCACGCTGCGAAGATGCACCAAAGTTGCCTCCCGCACGCCTGCCGGATCCCGCTCCTCCATCAGATCGATGACGCGCCGGTGCTCCTCCAGAACGCGGGGGCGGCGCTCCGGGCGGCTCTGGAACCGGTGGTCTTTCAGCTTGCGCCATTCCGGCGTGTCGCGGGCCGCGTTCAGCGCCTCATAGATCGCGGTCAAAAGCGGGTTTCGGGCCGCATCGGCAATCGCCTGATGGAAACTGCGGTCGAGCGTTTCGAACTCGGCGGCCGTGCGCGCGGTCGAGAGCTTTTCGCACAAGGCTCTCAGCGCCGTCAGGTCGGATGCGGTTGTATTGACGACCGCAAGTTCCGCGATCTGCGGCTCGATCACGAATCGCGCTTCGATCAGTTTCGCCGGGCTCGCCTCCAGCCGGAACGGCATCAACATACGCACGACCGGATCGTCCGGTGTCGTGACGAAAGTCCCCCGCCCGATTTCCCTCTTGATCAGGCGCTCGCTTTCGAGCGTCGCCAGAGCCTCGCGAACCGCCGATCGTGAAATGCCGAGACTTTCGGCAAGCGCCCTCTCCGTCGGCAGGCGGTCCTCGTGCTGCAGGCGCCCCTCATGGATTTCCGCCACGAGGAAATTCCGCACGCGCTGAGATGGCCTCAGATCCTCGGCAAGCACTGTCCGCATGTCGCTTCCCTCCGATTGGTCCGACCATATAAATTTGACGAAGACCGCTTTTTACGTTCTAAATCGAGCCAAATTTACGGCACCCAGCGTAATTGGTCTGACCAATCTACGGAAAGATGGGGCCTCTAGCAAGGGAGAATCAACGCGTGCGTGTAGCGCTTTATTCCAAGCCTCAGAGCAGCGAACACCGGCTCGGCATCGGCCTTCCCAACGGCCGGATCATGGACGCGATGGACGCGGCCGAGGTTCTCGGCGCCGGGAAGGACCAGATCGGGCTTCTGCGCTCGCTGAAAATCTGCCTGCAGGCCGGAGAGACGGGCACCGGCCTTCTGCGGCGGGTGGACGCCTGGGCCCGGGAAAACCCGCAAAAGGCCGACGCTCTGTCCATGGATGAGACTCAGGTGCAGTTCCATGCGCCCGTGGTCGACCCCGGGAAATTCCTGTGCGTCGGCAAGAACTCCAAGCATCACCTCGAGGAGCTTGTACGCACCAACCTCATCAAGGAAATCCCGCAGGAGCCGACAGGGTTCATCAAGGTTGCAAGCTGCCTTGCCGGCCACGGCGCGAAGGTGAAGCGGCCCGACGACATCCGCCAGCTCGACTACGAAGTCGAGATGGGTTTTGTGATCTCCAAGGGCGGCATGGGCGTGTCTAAGGCCGACGCGCTGGATCATGTGTTCGGCATCACGGTGCACAACGATCTGACCTCGCGCGAAATCCAGCGCCGGGAAGTCATTTCGGGCACCCGCTTCTGGACGGCGAAGAACAGCCCCGGTTTCGGTCCCGTCGGCCCTTACGTCGTTACGCTCGACGAGATCGCCGACCTGCACGATCTTTATCTGACATGCCATGTGAACGGCGAACTGCGCAATCGCTTCTGCACCGGCGAGCTCATCTACGACATTCCCGCCATCATCGAGCATCATTCGCGCTATGTGCCGCTTGAGCCGGGCGACCTGTTCTCGACCGGCGCCGCCGGCGGTGTCGCCGCCGCCCAGGAAAATGCGGAGGCGCTTTATCTCAAGCCGGGAGACGTCGTCGACGCCGGCATCGAAGGCGTCATGACGCTGCGCAACCACATCGTCTGAAGACGAAAACAATAAGGGAGGAAACCCACAATGCGAATTCTTACTGCACTCGCGATTGCCGCGATGGCCGCCACGGCGGCATTTCCGGCCTCGGCGCAGGATTTTCCGAACAAGCCGGTCCAGATGATCGTTCCGTTCCCGCCCGGCGGCGGCACCGACATTCTCGGCCGCATCGTCGCCAAGGCCCTGTCCGAGAAATGGGGTCAGCCCGTCGTGGTCGAGAACAGGCCCGGCGCCTCCGGCGCGATCGGCGCAAAGCAGGCCATGCAGGCCGCGGGCGATGGCTATACGCTGCTGATGGCCTCCACCGGCACGCTGCTGACGCTCGCCGAGGACGTGCCGGAAGGCGAGACGTTCGACGTCAACACGATGCTGACGCCGCTGAGCCAGGTTGCCGCGCCGCCCTATATGCTCGTCGTCAATCCGAAGGTGGAAGCCAAGACAGTCGATGAATTCATCGCCCTTGCCAAGAAGGAGCCGCGCAAGATCACCTACGGCTCGTCCGGCGTCGGCTCCGCCTCTCACCTCACCGGCGCTCTTTTCGAGGATATGGCGGGCGTCGAGCTCCTCCACATTCCCTACAAGGGCACGGGACAGGCCGTGACCGATCTTCTGAGCGGCGAAGTCTCCGCGATGTTCGGTCCCGCACCGACCCTGCAGCCGCACATCGCGGGCGGGTCCCTGCGTGCGATCGCTCTGACAAGCACGGGCAAATCGGCGCTGTTTCCGGAGATGACGACCGTTGCTGAAACGCTGAAGGGCTATGAATCGGTCGGCTGGTTCGGGCTTTATCTGCCGCCGAAGGCGGATGCTGCCATCGTCAAGCGCGTCAACGAGGACATCGTCGCGGTTCTCAACGACGAGGCCGTGAAAAAGGAAATGGCCCAGCAAAGTGCTGAACCCGCGCCCATGACGCCCGAACAGTATGGCACATGGGTCAACGACGACATCCGCAAATGGCTCGCCATCATGAAGAAGGCCAAGGGCTAAGACTGCATGGCATGCGGGGTGGCCGAAACGTCGCCCCGCATGCCTTTCATTTTGAGGCCGCGGCAGACCGCGTTGGAGCTTGTAAGCAATGTCCGCCATCCGTCGCGAGATGCGAGATGTAATCGGCGGCGGCACGGTCATTGCCGTCGGCTTCGCCTTTTTTTACCGGTCCTTTGCCTACGGCGTCGGCACGCTTTCCGAGATGGGCGCCGGCTTCTTCCCGATGGTGCTGTCCGGCGTCGCCATCATCATCGGTCTCGCCATCCTGATTGACGGGCTCGCCCGCAAAGCCCGCAAAGACCCCCAACATGAGGGCTTTGCGCTGCGGCCGGTTCTGGCCGTTCTCGGCGGAATTGCTGCCTTCGCTCTGCTTCTGACGCCGTATGGGCTCGGCCCGGCCGTGGCTGCCGCCGCCGCCATCGCGGGGCTTGGCGACCCGGAAAACCGCTGGCTCAATCTGGCGATCCTCGCAGCCTTCCTCGCGATCGTCTGCTGGCTCATCTTTTCGGTCGGCCTCAAGCTTCCCCTGCCCTTCTTCCGGGGAGTTTTCTGATGGACGCCGTACTGACCGGCATTGCGACGGCGTTCTCCGTTCAGAACCTCGCTTTCTGTTTCCTCGGCGTCACGCTCGGCACCTTTATCGGCGTACTGCCCGGCCTTGGCGGTCTTGCGGCCGTCTCGCTGCTCCTGCCGATTTCGTTCTATCTCGAGCCGACGACCGCTCTCATCATGCTCGCGGGCGTGTATTACGGCGGCGAATATGGCGGCTCGACCGCCTCGATCCTGCTGAAACTGCCCGGCGACGCGTCCAACGCCATCACCTGTCTGGACGGTCACGAAATGACCCGGCAGGGCCGAGCGGGCGTTGCGCTTTTCACGGCGGCGATCGGGTCCTTCATCGGCGGCTCCACCGCCATCGTCCTGCTGATGGTCCTCACGCCGGTTCTGGTGAAGGTCGCGCTGTCCTTCGGCCCCGCCGAATATTTCGCCGCCATGACCTTCGGACTCCTTGCGGCGGCGACGATTGCCCAGGGCGCTCCGCTCAAGGGCATGGCGATGGTTCTGATGGGTCTTCTGCTCGGCACGATAGGGACGGACGTCAACAGCGGCGTCGAGCGATACACGTTCGGCTTCCTCGAACTGCTCGACGGCTTCAGCGTCGTCATCATCGGCATGGGCATGTTCGGCATCGCCGAAGTCATTTCATCTGTCATGACGGCGCGCGATCGCGCCTACAAGGGCCGCATCTCCATCTCGTCCATGCTGCCGACGCGCGAGGATGTCCGCCGCGCGGCGCTGCCGATTGCGCGCGGCACCGGCATCGGCGCCCTCTTCGGCGTCCTGCCCGGCACCGGCCCGACGATTTCCGCCTTCATGGCCTATGTCATCGAAAAGCGCATTTCGCGCACGCCGGAGCGTTTCGGGCGCGGCGCCATCGAGGGCGTGGCGGCGCCGGAATCCGCCAACAACGCCGCCGCACAGGCGAGCTTCATCCCGACGCTTGCGCTCGGCATTCCGGGCAGCGCCAGCATGGCCATCATGCTCGGCGCCATGATGATCCACGGCATCACGCCCGGCCCGCGCATGATGATCGATCACCAGGAGGTCTTCTGGGGGCTCGTCATCAGCTTCTGGATCGGCAATGTCATGCTGCTCGTGCTCAACATTCCGCTGATCAATGTGTGGGTGCGCGTTCTTCAGGTGCCCTACCGGTTTCTCTATCCGGCCATCGTCTGCGTGGTCTGCATCGGCGTTTTCAGCATCAACAATTCCGTCTTCGAGGTCTGGCTGGTGCTGATGTTCGGCCTTGCCGGTTACCTGATGCGGCTGCTCGGGTTCGAACCGGCCCCCTTGATGATCGGCTTCATCCTCGGCCCGATGGTCGAGGAAAATCTGCGCCGTGCGATGCGGCTGGCGGGCGGGGATTTCCTGGCGATTCTGGAGCGCCCCATCACGGCCGCGATCCTTGGAATGACGGCCCTCCTGTTCCTCTGGATCGTCTACGGCATCGTCCGCAGCAAAACGCGCATGGTCGACAGGCTGGACGATCTCGCGCAGGGGTGAACCGCACGCTCCGTTCGCGGGTGCATCACTCCAGAACGCGTTCGATCTTCTGCATCTGCGCCTCGGCCGTCTCATGGCGGTCGAGTGTCGAGACGAACTGGCCGTCCGGCCGGAACAGAAAGACAAGCGCGGTGTGGTCCATCGTGTAATCGCCGCCCTCGGTCGGCACTTTCTTGCGGTAGGCCTTGAAGGCCGCCACGGCCTTGTCGGTCTCCGCTTCGCTGCCCGTCAGCGCCACGATGCGCGGATCGAAGGACTGCATGTAACGCTTCAACACCTCCGGCTTATCCCGCTCCGGATCGACGGAAATGAAAACCACATTCAGCCCGTCGGCACGTGGCCCGAGCGCCTTCATCCTCTCGGAAAGCTCCCACAAGGTCGTCGGGCAGATTTCCGGGCATTGGGTGAAGCCGAAGAACACCGCGCTCGCTTTGCCCCGGAAATCCGCCCAGTTGCGCGCAGCACCGTCCTGGTCGGTCAGCGAAAAATCGCCGCCGACTGCCGCAACGGGCGTGCTCTGGTTTGTCTTGACGCGGATGACATCGGTCGAAACGAGAACGAGCACGATGAGAAACCCGGCAAGAGTTCCCCACGCGGAATAACGAAGAACGCGCAGGACTGTCATTACTGCGCTTTGGCGATGAGCGGATCGACGATGGCCGCAAAGGCTTCCGGCGTCAGCACGCCGGATTTCTTCTCGCCATTGATGAAGAAGGTCGGCGTGGCGCTCACGCCCGCCTCCTCCCCACGCTTCTGCACGGCGAGAATGTTGTTGAGCAGCGTCTGATCGCTCAGGCAGGCCTCGAAGGCCGCGTTGGTCATGCCGGTCTGCGTCGCGATGGAGCGCAGGCCCTCCAGCGGGTTCTGCGCATGAGCCCATTTGTCGTCGTTCTTGTAGAACAGATCGACCATCGAATACCATTTCATGTCGCCCGAGCAGCGGGCCAGCATAAAGGCCCCGGCGGCAAGATTGTCGAGCGGGAATTCGCGGAAGATGAACCGCACCTTGCCGGTATCGACGTATTTACTTTTGATCTCGGGCCACGAATTGACGTGAAAATCGCGGCAGTGATGGCACGTCAGCGAGGCATATTCGACAACGGTCACGGGCGCGGTCTCGCTGCCGAACGCCTGTTCGGTCAGTTCGCCTGCGGGCGTTGCAATGTCGCTCTGCGCCTGCACAGGGCCTGTCATCCAGAACGCCACGGCCAATGCCGCCCCGGCCAGATATCCTCGTCTCGTCGAACTCATGAAATGTGTCTCCTCGGATCGAAACGTTGAGACCTGAACCGGCTTCAGGTTCAAGCCCCTGCCCGATCCCGTTTCAGTGATCGTGGCCGCACAGGCTGTGATCGGCGAGAACCTCGATCACCCGGCACTCGGCAACCTTGCTGCCGCAGCACCCGTCCACCATGCGGGTCAGTTCCGCCTCCAGAGCGCGCAGGCGCGCGATGCGGCTGCGGACGCGCTCCAGATGCTGTGTGGCGATGGTGTCGGCCTCAGCACAGGGATTTTCCGGGCTGTCGGAAAGTTTCAGAAGCGCGCGGACATCGTCCAGCGAAAAGCCGAGCTCGCGCGAATGGCGGATGAAGGTCAGACGGTTGCGATGCGCGGCGGAATAGGCCCGGTGGTTGCCGGAGGTGCGCGCGGCCTGCGGCATCAGGCCGATCTTCTCGTAATAGCGGATGGTCTCGACCTTGGTGGACGTCTCCCGCGCCAGATCGCCGATAGAAAATGTCATTTTGGCCCCTTGAACCTGTAGTCGCTACAGGTCCTATGTCAGGGGCTCGCTGGTGACAAGAAGGTCGTTTTCCACATGGCTGCCGAGAAATTCCGCTATCGCGTCGAGGGCATGGACTGCCCAAGCTGCGCCGCCAAGATCGAGAACGCGGTCGGGCGGCTCGACGGCGTCAGCAGCGTGCAGCTCAATTTCGGCGCCGAGCGGCTCACATTGTCGGCGCAGGACGCGGCTCTGCCAAGTGTGGAGGCAAAGATCCGCGCTCTCGGCTTCAAGCCCCGCCTGCTCGATGGCGGCGCCCCGGAGAGCGGGGCAAAGCATGACCACGCCCATCACGATTGCCCCGGCCATTCCCACCGCACCCATGACGGCAACAGCCCAGCGGCCCACGATCACGCGGGCCCCGCCCATTACCACGACCCCGCCGACGACATCGATGCGCCGTGGTGGCAGAAACCCAAAGCCCGCCTCGCCTTCGGACTTGGCGCGGCGCTCGCACTCGCCTGGGGCGCCTCGCACCTTCTTCCGGCCCATGCGCAGATCTTCTACGTGTTCGCGACGGCGATTGGCCTGATCCCTTTCGGACGGCGCGCGGCCATTCTCGCGGTGTCGGGCACGCCCTTCAGCATCGAACTTCTCATGGTGGTCGCGGCGCTCGGCGCCATCCTTATCGGCGAAGCGGCCGAGGCCTCGCTCGTCGTGTTCCTGTTCGCGGTGGGCGAGCTTCTGGAAAATGTCGCCGCCGGGCGCGCCCGCGCGGGCATCAAGGCGCTGGCCGATCTCGTGCCGCGCACCGCGCTCGTCCGCACGGCTGCCGGAGACCGCGAAACGCCGGTCGAGGCGCTCACCATCGGCGACATCATCGTCATCCGCCCCGGAGACCGCATCGGTGCCGACGGCGAGATCGTCGAAGGCCGCTCCGATGTCGACCAGTCCCCCATCACCGGCGAATCTGCGCCCGTGGCAAAGGAAACGGGCGCAGATGTCAGTGCGGGCAGCATAAACGCGACGGGTACCCTCCTCGTCCGCGTCACGCGCAAGGCCGCCGACAACACGATTGCGCGCATCGTCCATATGGTCGAGGAGGCGCAATCCTCCAAAGCGCCGTTCGCCCGTTTCATCGAGCGTTTCAGCACCTGGTACACACCGGGCGCCATGGCCGTCGCGGCGCTCGTCATTCTCGTTCCGCCGCTCGCTCTTGGCTGGGATTGGGACACCTGGATCTATCGCGGCCTCGCGCTCCTCCTCATCGCCTGTCCCTGCGCGCTCGTCATCTCGACCCCTGCCGCCATCGCCTCCGGCCTGTCAGCGGGCGCGCGGCGCGGCCTTCTCATCAAGGGCGGCGCGCCGCTCGAAATTATCGGCCATCTGAAAACCGCCGCCTTCGACAAGACCGGCACGCTGACGCGTGGCAAACCCGTCGTCACCGATGTGATCGGCAGCGATGTCGATGAGGATGAGCTTCTGCGCCTTGCCGCCGCCGTCGAGCGCGGATCGAGCCATCCGACGGCGCTCGCCATCCTCGCCGCCACGGAGGAACGCGCGATTGCCGTACCGACAGCCGAGAACACGATCACCCACCCCGGGCGCGGCATCGGCGCCCGCGTCGGCACGCACGACATCGCCATCGGCTCGCCGCTCCACATTGCAACGAGCGCGCCGCTTGGCGCCGATGACGCGCAGCGCATCGCCGCCCTCGAAGAAGACGGAAAGACCGTCGTCATCCTCACCCGCGATGGCGTCTTCGCGGGCCTGATCGCCGTGCGCGACGAGCCGCGCGAGGACACCGCCCAGGCCATCCGACGCCTGCGCGAACTCGGCATCCGTCCGGTCATGCTGACCGGCGACAACGAACGCACCGGCCGCGCCATCGCAGCCCGGCTCGGGATCGACGTCGAAGCCCAGCTTCTGCCGCATGAGAAACTCGCGCGCATCAACGCGCTGAAGGCCGACGGCCCGGTCGCGATGATCGGCGACGGCATCAACGACGCCCCCGCCCTCGCCGCCGCCTCCGTCGGCGTAGCGATGGGCGGCGGCACCGATGTGGCGCTCGAAACCGCCGATGCCGCGCTGCTGCACGGCCGGGTCAGCGGCATCCCCCAGCTTGTCGAGCTCTCGCGCGCGACGATGTCGAATGTCCGCCAGAACGTCGCGCTCGCTCTGGGTCTGAAGGCGGTGTTCCTCGTCACCACCCTCACCGGCTCGACCTCGCTCTGGATGGCCATTCTGGCCGACACCGGCGCGACCGTTCTCGTCACCGCCAATGCGCTCAGGCTTCTTGCGTGGAAGAAGGATTAGGCCGCGCCAGAAACAAGCCATATTGAGGCGGCAGAACGGTCGCGGCATCTCTGCCGGAGAAGCCCCCTTCTGCGGGAAAAACCCGATTGGCCAATGATTTTCTGCGCACATCGACGCTTTGCGTCAACGGACAGGTAACCTTGACGGTCTACAAAAAAGGCCCGGAGGTCCTGTGAGTAGCGTTGTTGTCAGCCCTCTCCGCCGTGTGACGCGCCTTGGTCTGATCCTCGGCGCGGCGGCTTTGCTTGCCGCCTGCGCCAGTCTCGACAAGGACGACCGCGGCTCGCAGCCCATTCCCGTGCGCCTCGTGTCCGAGATGAAGTCCAAGGGCATGAAGCCGAAGGACCCGGTTTTCATCCGCATCTACAAGCAGGAGAGCGAGCTCGAAGTCTGGAAGCGCACCGCGTCCGGCCGCTACGCGCTCATGAAGACCTATCCGCTCTGCCGCTGGTCCGGAAAGCTCGGGCCGAAAATGCGCGAGGGCGACCGTCAGGCGCCGGAAGGCGTGTACATGGTCTCGCCCGGGCGCATGAATCCGCGCTCGCAATTTTACCTGTCCTTCGATCTCGGCTTCCCGAACAAGCTCGAAAAGGCGCTCGGCTATTCGGGCAACGCGCTCATGGTGCATGGCGCCTGCTCGTCCTCGGGCTGCTACGCGATGAGCGATCAGGGCATCGCCGAAATCTACCCCGTGGTCCGCGAGGCCTTCGCCGGCGGCCAGACCGCCGTTCAGGTTCAGGCCCTGCCTTTCCGCATGAACGCACAAAACCTCGCGCGCCATGCCGGAGACCCGAACATGCCGTTCTGGGAGAATCTAAAGGAAGGCGTCGATTACTTCGACGCGAACCGCCAGCCGCCGTCGGTTGCCTATTGCGGACGTCGTTACGCCTTCGGCCTCGACCCCGAACTCGGCTCCGGCCTCGATCCGCTCGGCGCGTGCCCGGCCGGCGTCACGGATGTTCCGGTCACGGCCTCCATACCGGACATGACGGCGATATCGGCCACCGGTCCCGCGCTCGCCTATACGGACGGCGGCATGCATCCGAGCTTCCGTGAAATCCTGCGCAAATCCGGCGCCAAAAGGCTTCAGGCCCTGACATCGGAGCGCGCCGAGGTCAGCCGTCCGGACGCAGCTCTCGCCGATCCGTATCAGCCGTAACTGCAGCGGATAAAACCCGGCGGCAGATCAGCGCGCCAGAACCGAGGCCGCTTCCCGCGTCGTGGATACCGCGTTTGAAACCTGCGTGACTGCCGCCGCAATCGTCTGGATATTGCCCGAGACGTTTTCGACCTCGCGTGCGGTGCGGTTCATGCTCTGCGACATTTCCCGCGTCACCGCCGTCTGCTCTTCCACGGCCGTCGCCGTGCCGGAAACGTGGCTGCGCATCTCGTCGATGGAAGTGCGGATCGAGGTCAGCGCCCCCACGACTTCATCAGAAATCGAGCGCACGCCGTTGATTTCGTTCGAAATCTGTTCGGTTGCCCGGGCCGCCTGGCTGGCAAGGTTCTTCACCTCCGTGGCCACCACCGCAAAGCCCCGGCCCGCCTCGCCCGCGCGTGCGGATTCGATCGTGGCGTTGAGCGCCAGAAGATTGATCTGGGATGCGATGTTCTGGATGAGGCCGACAATGCCGCCCATGGACGACGCCGCTTCTTCCAGGCTTCGTGTGTGCCGCTCGGCCGCTTCCGCGAGGTCATAGGCGCCGTCTGTCGCCGTGCGGGATTTCTCCATGCTCTCGGCGATTTCCGAGACGGAGGACGCAAGCTCCTCGGCCGCCGCCGCCATCTGGTTGACGTTGTCGGATGTCACGCGCGCGGCGTTCATCGCCGCCCCGGCTTCGCTGGAGGACTTGCCGACCGCCTGGTCGATCTCGCTGAAATTCGTGTCGATCATCTGCCGCAGGCGTTGCAGCAGCATCACCTGCTCGGTGATGTCGGTTGCGAACTTGACAACCTTGTATGGACGGCCCGACGCATCGAAGATCGGATTGTAGGACGCCTCGATCCAGATTTCCTTGCCGCCTTTGCCGAACCTCTTGTACTGGGCCGCCTGAAACTCTCCGCGTCCGAGCTTTTCCCAGAAGCCGCGATATTCGGGGCTTTGCGCGTAAGCGGCATCGACGAACATCGAGTGGTGGTGCCCCTTGATCTCTTCGAGCGCATAGCCCACCGCACCGAGGAAATTCGCGTTCGCGTCCAGAATGTTGCCCTTCAGGTCAAACTCGATGACAGCCTGCGCCTTGCGGATGGCCGCGATCTGGCCGGCGCGGTCGGCGTCTTCCAGCTTCTGGCGCGTAATGTCGGTCGCGAACTTGATCACCTTGTAGGGCTTGCCCCCCTTGCCGAGAAGGGGATTGTAGGACGCCTGAATCCAGACCTCGCGGCCGCCTTTTCCATAGCGCTTGTATTGCGCCACCTGAAATTCACCGCTTCGAAGCCGCTCCCAGAACTCCAGATATTCGGGGCTTTTCTCAGAGCCCGGCTCAACGAACATCGAATGATGCCGTCCCCGGACTTCGTCGAGCGAATAGCCCACGGCGTCCAGAAAGTTCTGGTTCGCGCCCAGAATATTGCCCTTCAGGTCAAACTCGATCACCGCCTGTACACGGTCGATGGCTGCGGCTTTCGCTGCGGCGTCGGAATCCGATTTCGCGCCGAACATGATAATTCCCCCCGGTCGTCCAGCAGCCAGTGTCCTCCCACGTTCTTAATTTTCTCTGCCTGCGTGAGCTCAAAAAAATACGGCCCGGCGACATACCGAGCCGTACATGCATTTCTGCTTTTTATATCAGCACCTTGCGGTACAAATGCCAGGTCGCATGTCCGAGTACGGGCACAATGACGATCAGCCCGAGCAGGAACGGGATGGCGCCGAGCACAAGCCCTGTGGCGACGATGGCGCCCCAGACCAACATCACCATCTTGTTTTGCATGAAGGCGCGGATGGATGTGCCCATCGCGGTCCCGAGCGTCACCTTGCGGTCCAGCAAAAGCGGAAAAGAGACGACGCTCGTTGCCAAGACGAACAGCGCAAAAAGAAAACCGACGCCGAGCCCGGCGACGATCATCAGCCCGCCCTCTTCTGTCGTAAATACATCGCGAACGAAGGAGGACAGCGAGGCCGGAGCCTCCGGCCCCATCGTCATGTTATAGATGGTCATGGCCGCGAAAAGCCAAAGAACGAAGACGGCGGTCATGATGAGCGCAAGGCCGACCATCGCCCCGAAGCTTGGCCCGTTGAGAACCTGGAACCCGTCTGCCCAGCTCGGCTGCTCGCCAAGCTCGCGTCGTCGGCTCATTTCATAGAGGCCGGCTGCGGCGACGGGACCGAGCAGCGCAAATCCGGAAATCAGCGGAAAGATGAGTGGCAGCGTTTCGCGCCAGAGCGCGCCATGGACCAGAATAAGGCCGACCATGGGGTAGATGAGGCCGAGGAAGAGGACGTCCGTACGGCAGGCACCGAAATCCCTGATGCCTTTCGCGAGCGCGTCTCCGAGATCGGAGATCGTGATGTGCCGCACCGTCGGCGCGGGGTCGGTCAGGTCCAGGCGGGACCGATGCATCGACCCGATAAAGCGATAGGAACTGGGTTTCAGCCCGTCGATGAACCATTCGACCGGATTGCGGATCGTCATTGTGCGTCCTCCCGAAGTGTTATCGAGAGTCGCGGCCCGCCTGACGGAGCGCCCAGCCAACGATCCGGTCACGCACGCGCGACCATCATGAATTCGAGCTTATTCCTGCTGCGTCCGGTCGGCAATGGATCAGTGGGTTCCGATCCACTGCCGGGCTGCGCGCTGCGCCACCGCGACGTCGTCTTCGCTCATCTCGGCCGCGAGTTCCTTGCGCAGGCGGGCAGCCTCGCTGTGGCCCTTGAAGGCCGCGAGATTGAACCATTTGTGCGCTTCGACACGGTTGGCTTCCACGGTTCGACCGGTCGAATACATCAGACCGAGCTGAACGAAGACTTCGCCTCCGGCATTCGGTGCACCGAGGATTTCGGTCTCCAGCATGCCTGCATCCAGATACTTCATGACACTCTCCCAATACTTCCGGTCGTTTGCAGAACCGGGGCGAACAACGTGCCGCCTTGAGGAGAGATTTTCGTATTGGCGCGTCTATAGGCGCTTAAAACTCTAGCTTAATTGGATCTGAATGAAAGTAAAATGCGATGTAAACTTTACTTTTCGCTAGGCACGCTTGGCCTTGAGAATCAAGACATTCGCAAATGGGTAGAAAGGTTCGGGTAACGAACCTGTCTACCATTCCGAAACCATGAATCTACTTGCGACGGCGTTTCGGTTTGCTGCCGAACAGCACGCCGAGCGCCAGCGCGCTCAGAAGGATCGGCAGCGGCGCACCCTTGGCGATGTCGGAGAACTCGGCCATCGACTTCTGGGCCGCCGCCGAGGCCTCGCCGATTGCGCGGGAGGCCTCGTCCACGGTTTGCGAACTCCGCGAGGGCGCAGGCTTGCGATACGTGCCGATGAAAACCAGCATCGCGGCAAGCAGGAGCGCGGCGGCACCGACCGCCGCCGCCGCCGCCGGAAGGCCGATGAACGGCTCCAGCGCGAGAGCCGCCGCGGTGGCGAAGGCTCCGAGCCCGACAAAGAATATGAGCAGCGCGACGAGGCTCAGACCGATCATCACCGCAACGCGCTGCGCCTGAGCGGCCATATCGGCCTTCAGTCCTGAAAGCGCCGATGTCAGCAGCGCCTGCAGCATCAACGGCGCCTCATCATTCCGATAAGGTAGCCGACGCCGAAAACGAGGCCGATGGCTGGCAGCGGGTTCTTTCCGATCTGCTTGGCGACATCGTTTGCAAGGCCGAGCGCGCGTTCTTCCGCATCACGCGCATAGCCCGCTCCGGTGCCGATCAGATCCTGCGCCGTTTCCGTCACGGCCGAGCGAGCGTCGGACACATGCGCGCCCATCAGCGACGACACGCTCTGGCTCAAGCGCACGATGTCGTTGCGCAGCTTGTCGATGTCGCCCAGCGCCCATTCGGCGTTCTGTTCGGCCGCCCGTCGGGCGGCCGGTGCGCGGCGCGTCACGGACTTGGCTTTGCCGCGGCGTGCTGCGGTTTTCGGGCTCTTCGGTGCCGCATTGGCGCGACGGGTCTTCGGTGCACTGGCCATCAACGTCTCCCGGGGGTTCTATGAAACTCCGGAAACAACGTTCCATTGCCGGGACTAGTTCCAAATGATTTGGATCAAGCCGCCGTGCATCATTCCGGCTTGACCGCGAGGCCCCGCTGCACGCCCGGGCGCGCCTCCATGCGCTCCATCCACGCCTTCAGGTTCGGAAACGCGTTGAGGTCCTGGCCCTGCTTCTCCCAGCTGCGCGCCCAGCCGATGCACGCCATGTCCGCGATGGAGAAATCCCCGGCGAGATAATCGCGGTCCGCGAGGCGCTTGTTCATCACGCCGTACAGACGTGTCACCTCATTGGTGTAACGCTCGATGCCGTACGGCACCTTTTCGGGCGCAAACACGCGGAAATGATGCGCCTGTCCGGCCATCGGGCCAAGACCGCCCATTTGCCACATCAGCCATTGCTCAACCTCGACGCGCGTGCGCTCGTCGGCCGGATAAAACAGACCGGTCTTGCGGCCGAGATATTGCAGGATCGCACCGGATTCGAAGACCGAGATCGGCGTGCCGTCCGGCCCCTGCGGATCGACGATGGCGGGCATGCGATTGTTCGGCGAGATGGCCAGGAATTCCGGCTTGAACTGATCGCCCGCGCCGATGTTCACGGGAATGATGCGGTAGGGCAGGCCCGCTTCTTCCATGAAGATCGTGACCTTGAAGCCGTTCGGCGTCGGCCAGAAATAAAGATCGATCGGTTCCTGTTCGACGGCAGCCATGAGCATCCTCTTTCGCGAAAGATCCGGCTCAGTTAGGCGCGCCGCGCCGATGCCACAAGGGCATCAGAGCGGCGAGCTTGCCAGACCTTTGTAGAGGATCGGCCCGGTCGGCCGCCCCGTTGGCGAGCCGCCCTTGGGCTCCAGAGTGATCTCGTAAAGCTGCTGGTCCTGCGGCACCGGCTGGCCGCCGCGTTCGAGGCGCGTTCGCTCGAGGCTGCCCAGAGTGCCGAGCGGCACCGGGCCGACGGCGCGGTCCCACAGGGTCCAGACCTGAAGCGTCTTGTCGTCCGGCACATCGACCGGCTGCAAGGGCCGCAGCAGAACGCTTCCGTCGGCAAAGGCCTCGACGATGGCGCCGGGCGTCGAATCGTCGGCCTCCAGAATGGCAACGACCACCGGCGTGCGCGCCGTGCCCTGCAAGGTCGCGCCGAGCCCCAGCGCCAGCACGAGGCACGCAAGCGCCCCCGCAAACGCCGATCCGCGCCAGAACGACAGGCTCTGCCACAGCGAGGGCCGCGCCGCGCCCGGCCGGATGACCTGCTGAACGGGCTTTGCCGCGACGCTCGTGCGGATGCGCTCCCACAGCTCGGCGGAAGGTTCGAGCGGCTCGGCCAGCCGGTCGAAGCCGGACAACCGTTCGCGCCAGTCGTTCACCGCGCGCGCGAAGGCGGGATCGCGGTCCATATCCTGTTCCATGCGTGCCATTTCGGCCTCATCGGCAAGCCCCAGCACAAATTCGCCCGCGCGGGCGTCGAGATCGCGGTCCGCGCTCATGCCATGCACTCCTTGAGCGCGATCAGGCTGCGGCGGATCCACGCCTTCACGGTCCCCAGCGGCACGCCGAGCCGTCCGGCGATCTCGCCATGCGAGAACCCTTCAACATAAGCGAGGATGAGGCTCGTCCGGCGCGGCTTTTCCAGCCGCTCCAGGCACAGGCGCAGCGCGTCGCGCTCGGGCATCCGCAGCAGCATGTCGTCGTGCTCGCCGCCCGCCACGGCCTCGAAGGTCTCGTCGTCGACGAGATCCTCGCGGCTTCGGTCGCGGACGATGTTGAGCGCGCGGTTGCGTACAATGGCGAACATCCAGGTGCGGCCGGAACCGAGCTTGGCGTCGAACTGGTGCGCCTTGCGCCAGATCTGGAGGAAGGCGTCGTGCACGGCCTCTTCCGCCAGATCGCGCCGCCGCACGATGCGCAGCGCGACGCCGAGCATGGTCGCCGCCTCGGCTTCGTAGAGCGCCCGCAACGACACCTCGTCGCCGGCCGCGCAGGCCCGGATCGCCGCACTGTGGTCCACGTCCCGTCCTGTCATCCCGCTCAACAGAGGCTCTCTCCTTTTGATTTTCACGGGAGATTACACGCAAGGGGCTGCGAATGGATGCAGCCCGATGTTTTTTTGCACATGCCTGCATCCGATCCGGCCGCCCCGTGTGTATCCCCCCCGTTCGAAGGCCCCTCGCCCTCAAGGGTGCCCTTTAGAAACAGGGAGACCGCATATGACGAAAAACCTGACCCTCTTCGCCGCCTCGATGCTTGCCGCCACGACCCTTTCGGCCGGCATCGCCGCCGCCGACACGCTCATCGGCCTCGTCGGCAAGGACACGCTCGTCCTGATGGATCCGGCCACCGGCAAGGCCAAGAGCACGGTGAAGATCGACACGCCCGTCTGGGGCATCGACGTTCGCCCGGCCGACGGCATGCTTTACGGCGTCAGCGCCCAGGGCACGGTCGTCACGATCGATCCGGAAAGCGGCAAGACCACCGAGAAGTCCAAGCTCGAAACCATGCTGAAGGACGGCGTCGTCGCGACGATCGACTTCAACCCCGCCGCAGACCGCCTGCGCATCATGGGCGATGACGGCACCAGCCTTCGCGTCAATGTCGACGACGGCAAGGTGACGACGGACGGCTCGCACACGTTCAAGGACGGCGACAAGATGGCCGGCAAGACGGCGAAAATCGTTGCCGGTGCGTACACCAATTCCAAGAACGGCCCGAAGCCGGAAAAGACCCAGCTCTTCAACATCGACGCGTCCGGCTCGCTCGTCCTGCAGGATCCGCCGAACGACGGCGTGCTGAACACGATCGGCTCCATCGGCATGACGCCGACCGGCCCCGTTGCGTTCAACATCGTCGCCAGCGAAGGCAAGAACGACGCATGGCTCGCCCATGGCGGCACGCTCTATTCGGTCGATATGAAGACCGGCGCGGCGAAGGAAGCCGTGAAGCTCGATGTGACCGGCGAGGTCACCGATCTGGCGTGGTGGGAGTAAACCCTAGCCCCCCTGGCGGGACTCCCATGACCGGGAACGGCGGCTTCGGCCGCCGTTTCTCGTTTCGGTGCTGCGTCCGCACATTCCGGACGTGGTTACAGGGGTGAAAGTCCGATGCGGCCCCAGCCGGGCAGCTTGATGGCCGGGCGACGGAAATCCACCCCCGCCACCGCGCCCAGAATGTTGATCTCGACGCCCTCGACCCAGCTCACGGTCACGCCCGCAAGCCCGTTCCACGAGACCTGCCAGCCCGCCCCGCTCGGCGCATGTCCGGCGAAAAATCCGGCGGCACGAAAATCCTTGCCGAGCGCGGTCGGCAGAAGCCCGCCCGCAAGCTCGGGAACCTCGCTTGCAATGTGCGCCACGAACGTGTTCGAGTTCGGCCCCGGCCAGGCACGGTAGGTGCCTGCCCCCGCAAACGGATAGGCCGCCACCGCCGCTTTGATCTTGGGAATGGCGGCCTTTGCCGCCTCGCCGCGCAGGCTCGTCAATACGACGGGCGTGTTGCCATACCATCGTCCGTCGGCGTCGCGCACATTGGTCCGCACGGGCGTGCCCCAGCCGACGACATCGTAGCGGGTGTAGGTCTTCGCGCCCTCGTCCTTCAGAACGACCCAGGAATGATGGGCAAAAATGCCCCGCCATTTGCCGACCCGCGCGCCCATCACATGCACCACCGCTTCCGGCTCGGCATCGGCCTTCGGAAGCAGCGCCGCCGACGACCAGTCGGCATCCGACCAGGAATCCGGCCAGCCCTGGTTCCACCACCAGACGGCATGGGTGCCGAGCGGCAGCAGAAAGAAGATCACAAAGGCAAGGATCACGCGCTTCATCTTGGGGCTTGCATTCCGGGAGATGGGGAAATGGCGGGCATGGGGTTCGGGTTCAATGAAGGGTTCAACTTTGTCGCATCTTGGGCGCTCCCTACCGCGCAGCATCACGAGATCGCGCGCGGACCTGCCGCGCTTGACCCATCGATGGGCAATGTATAGCGTCCGGCCCATGCCTAGATCATCGATGCATCAACCTGCTGCGGCAAAGCCCGTCGCAAAATCCACGCCTGATTTCCTGAGCCGCGCCTATTGGAACGGCACGATCAAGATGAGCCTGTCCAAATTCTTCATCCTGTCGGTCCTCAATCAGCGGCCGATGCACGGTTACGAGATCGCGCGAACCGTCGAAAACACGACGAACGGCTGCTGCTCGCCCACCGAAGGCACCATCTATCCGGTTCTGCGCGAGTTCGAGAGCGGCGGCTATGTCACGTGCGAAACGCAGACCGTCTCCGGGCGCGAGCGCCGAATCTACACCTTGACCGACAAGGGGCGCGAGGCCTTCCACGTGGCCGTCGACGCCTGGATGGAGGTCACGCATTCGCTGATCGCGGTCGGCAAACAGGCCGGCTCGGCTCCCTCCTCCGGGGAGGTTCGCGCGTGAAAGACCTTCCCCACATCGCAATGCCGGTTTTCGAGCGCCCCGACCCGGCGCGCCTGTCTCCCGCGCCCTCCACCCACAGGCCGCGCATCCTGATGCTGTACGGCTCGTTGCGCGAACGCTCCTACAGCCGCTTTCTGACCCAGGAAGGCGCGCGGCTTCTGGAGGCGTTCGGAGCCGAGGTGCGTGTTTTCGATCCGGCGGGGCTTCCCCTGCCCGACGGCAGCAAGGCCGATCATCCGAAGGTGCAGGAATTGCGCGCCGCGTCCTTGTGGTCGGAGGGGCAGGTATGGACAAGCCCGGAGCGCCACGGCGCGATGAGCGGCGTCCTCAAATCCCAGATCGACTGGATACCGCTTGCCACCGGCTCGGTGCGGCCCACACAGGGGCGCGCGCTCGCACTCATGCAGGTCTCGGGCGGCTCGCAGAGCTTCAACGCCGTCAACCAGATGCGCATTCTCGGCCGCTGGATGCGGATGATCACCATTCCCAACCAGAGTTCGGTCGCCAAGGCCTTTCAGGAATTCGACGAGGAAGGACGCATGAAGCCGTCCTCCTATTACGACCGCGTGGTCGATGTGATGGAAGAACTCGTCAAGTTCACCCTTCTCACGCGCGATGCCTCCGGCTACCTCACAGACCGCTACAGCGAACGCCGGGAAGATGCGGCCAAGCTTGAAGCGCGCGTGAAACTCGGATCGATCTGATGGACGCGCGCAGCCGTGCGGTTCTGCTTCTCGGCGTCACGCAGATCATCGGTTACGGCACGCTCTATTACAGCTTCGGCGTTCTTGCCGGTTCCATGGCGCAGGATCTCGGGGTTGCTGCGGGCTGGGTGTATGGCGCGTTTTCGGTGGCGCTGCTGTTCGGCGGCCTTGCTTCGCCGCGCATCGGCCGCGCTCTCGATCGGTACGGCGCAGGGCCCGTCATGACGGCGGGGTCCGTGCTGTCCGCCTGCGCCCTCGTTTTCTGCGGCCTTGCGCCGGAGCGCTATTCGTTCGCGCTTGGGCTTGTCTTCATCGAAATCGCAGCAATCTTCGTGCTTTACGAGGCGGCCTTCGCGCTTCTTGTGCAGACGTCGGGGCCGGATGCAGGACGCCGCATCACCCATCTCACCCTCATCGCGGGCTTCGCCTCGACGATCTTCTGGCCGCTCACCTCGCTCCTTGTGGCCTCGATGTCGTGGCGCGAAGTGTTCTTCGTCTTCGCGGCCCTTCATCTCGCCGTCTGCCTTCCGGCCCATCTGTACCTGTCCCGCCAGGCTGCAAGCCTGCGCCGCAGCACGCCTGCGCCGGCCGGCGCGGAGAACAGCCGCGTCGAGACCGCGACCGCCGAACCCGTTCTTTCGGAAAAGGACCGCAGCCGCGCCTTCGCGCTTCTGCTGTTCGGCTTTGCGCTCACGGGCTTTGTCCTGTCGGCGGTTCTCGTCCACATGATCCCGGTCCTCGAGGCGCTCGGCCTCGGCGCCATGAGCGCGTTTGTCGGCGCCGTGTTCGGCCCGGCCCAGGTGCTCAGCCGCATTGTAAATATGGGTTTCGGGCGCGGCCTGCATCCGCTGCGGCTCGCCATTCTCTCCTCGGCGCTGTTGCCGGTGGCGCTCATGCTCCTTGCCTTTGGCTCGTCGTGGCTCGCCTCGGCGCTCGTGTTCTCGGTTCTGTTCGGCCTCGGCGCAGGTCTAACCAGCATCGTGCGCGGCACCGTTCCGCTTGCGGTGTTCGGAGCCGAGGGGTTCGGCAGCCGCGTCGGCGCCATTACATCGGCCCGCCTCATCCTCGCATCCATTGCTCCGTTCGCCTTCGCGCTCGCTCTGGAACGGCTCGGCATCGTCGCCGCCCTCGCCGGATTGTGCGGACTCGGGCTTCTCAGCGTTCTCACACTTGTCGAGATCGAACGCATGCGGCAACGGGCGTACCGACGAACGGGCCTCAGCGGACTGTCCTGAAATCGGACAGGCCCGGACGCGCGTTAACGTCTCCTGGCCTCTTCGCCCTGAACTCTGGTGGTATCAGGCCCGCCGCCTACCCGATCTTGTGCGGACGAAAGCGGAACATGCCTCAATCCGTGATTCGTGCCGCCTCTGTTCCGGCCTTGTCCGTTCGTTAACGCAGGCAAGACAAAGCCAACATTCCCCACACTCATCCTGAGCCGGACTCGTCGAAGACGAGCCGTGTCGAAGGATGGGCTACAAGCTTCGAGCCCGCCGCATCCTTCGACACGAGCCCTGCGGGCTCGGCTCAGGATGAGGTCGTGTCAAGAAAATAATCCTTGACTTCATCCAAGGATTATGATCCTATATCCCCACTTCCGATCACGGAGGGCGCTTCATGAGGCGTCGTTGAGCGGATCGGAGGTGCGGTGGCCGAAAATGCGGGAAGACGTAGCCTGCAGGAACGGAGGCCAAGGATTGCAAAGCCGGCGGAAAGCCAACCGCCACGGGTGTCTGGTCCCATGTGCGCACCAGCCCCCAGAGGAAGACCA